>JABAOE010000677.1_pt1 | contig 55302 bp, 45 predicted proteins | sample 7062141 | NCBI WGS metagenome assembly JABAOE01 (sample SAMN14538627, study PRJNA623070) | marine sediment metagenome | biome: marine biome [ENVO:00000428]; feature: marine pelagic biome [ENVO:01000023]; material: deep marine sediment [ENVO:00002113] | place: India: Gulf of Khambhat ... | reverse complement strand
TAACACGCCACCGGCGGACGCCCGCGGCGAGAGCGGGGCCGAGGGTCAGGGTCGGGGAAGGTAGCGCAGCGGGTCGACCGGGGAGCCACGACGGCGGATCTCGAAGTGCAGCGTGCCCTGCCCTCCCCCGCCGTCGCCCATCTCCGCAATCGGCTCACCGGCGCCCACGCGGGCGCCCTCGCGCACGAGGATCTTGCGATTGTGGGCGTATGCGCTCAGGTAGATGTCGTTGTGCTTGACGATGATCAGCTGGCCGTAGCCGCGCAGGCCGCTGCCGGCGTAGACGACTTTTCCGGCGGCCGCAGCACGCACCGCACTGCCCAGTTGGCCCGCGATGTCGATGCCCTTGTTGCCCTTTTTCGTCGAAAAACGCTTGCTCAGCTTGCCTTGGGCGGGCCACAGCCAGCGCTCCACGGGGCCGCCTGCCTCGTCGCCCGCCGTGTCTTTCGCCGAAGGCGCCGGCACGGCCGCCGACGGAGCGGCGGCCCTCACCGGCTCACGGGGCGGCTTGAGCTCGATGCGCTGCCCGGGGCGGATCACGTAGGGCTCGGCAATGGCGTTCCACTGTGCGACCCGGCGATAGTCCAGGCCGGCTTCCCAGGCGATGCTGTAGAGCGTGTCGCCCGGGCGCACGAGGCGGTAACCGGCACTGACGCCGAAGACTGCGGGCTCGTTGGCTTGCGCCGACTGCTCGGCCACGGGGGCGAGGGTGGGCGTGGAGCAGCCGGGACCGAGCAGCAGCGTCGGCACCGTCGGCAGCCAGCCGAGACAGAGGCAGAGCTTTCTAGGTGAAGGCAAGGTAGGCGATGACGACCGCCGCGACGGCGGACCAGCCGATCAGATCGATGCGTTGCCTCAGAAATCGCTCGAATCGCGCGCCGCCCCAGTAGAGCAGCGCCGCCACCAGGAAGAAGCGGGCGCCCCGCCCGAGACACGAAGCCAGGACGAAGGGCGCCAACGCCATCGAGAGCATTCCCGAAGTGATCGTAAAGAGCTTGTAGGGTATCGGGCTGAAGCCGGCGAGCAGCACCACCCACACGCCGTAGTCGGCGAACCACTGCTGCACGCGCTCGAAGGCCGCCTCGGCGTGGTAGAGCTCGATCAGCGGGCGGCCGATCTCACTGAAGAGCAGCGCGCCGATGAAATAGCCGAAAACGCCGCCGAGGACGGAGGTGACCGTCGTCAGGGTGGCCAGCCACCACGTCCGCTCCGGTCGCGCGAGCACCATCGGCGCCAGCATGACGTCCGGCGGTATGGGGAAGAACGAGGACTCGGTGAAGCTCAGCACACCGAGGTAGCGTGGCGCATGCCGGTGCGATGACCACCGCAGCGCGGTGTCGTAGAGGCGGCCGAACAGGCGCATCACGCGCGGCCCGCCACCAGCGGGACGAACTTGACCCAGTCGCGGTCCTGCTCCTCGAACCCCCCGGGAACCCGCGTCACGAGCACCAGGCGCTGGAGATTCCTCTCACCGACCGGAATCACCATGCGCCCGCCCTCGGCCAGCTGCTCACGCAGCGCCTCGGGTATCGCCTTGGGCGCCGCTGTCACCAGGATGCCGTCGTAGGGCGCGTGTTCGGCCCACCCCTGCATGCCGTCGCCATTGTGGAAACGTATGTTTCGCCGCCGCAGGTGGTAGAGGTGATCCATGGCCTGGCGCTGCAGCGCCACGATTCGCTCGACGGTATACACCTCCCTGACCAGCTGGGCGAGGATCGCGGTCTGGTAGCCGCAGCCGGTCCCGATCTCGAGAACGCGGCCGGGGGGTGCGCCCTCGCCGAGCAGCAGCTGGGTCATCAGCGCCACGACGTAGGGCTGCGAGATCGTCTGGTTGTGGCCGATGGGCAGCGCTTTGTTCTCGTAGGCGTGGCTGGCGAGTGCCTCGTCGACGAAGATGTGCCGCGGCGTGTTCTCCAGCGCTGTCAACACCCGGGCGTCGTGGATTCCCTGCTGGCGCAGGCGCTGGATCAAGCGATGGCGGGTACGCATGGAGGTCATGCCGATGCCCGCCAGGGGCGGCCTCCTAGTCATCGGCCAGCTCTGCCAGCCACGCCGAGACCTGCTCCAGCGACCCGTGTCGCGTGAGATCCACCTGCAGCGGTGTCACCGAGACGTACGCATGACGCAGTGCGTGGAAATCGGTTCCCGGGCCGGCGTCCTGCTCGGCGCCGGCCGGCCCGACCCAGTAGATTTCATTGCCCTGGGGGTCGGCGTCGCGCACCACCGGCTCGGACTTGTGGCGATTGCCGAGCCGGGTCGCCTGGGCCCCGGCGAGCCGCTCGAAAGGCACGTCCGGCACGTTGATGTTGAGGATGGTGTCGGGCGGCAGCGGCCTGCGCTGCAGCTTCTGCACCAGATCGAGCACAACGCGCGCCGCGGTCTCGTAGTGCCGCACCTGCGTACCCACGAGGGACACGGCCAGCGCCGGATAGCCGAGAAAGCGCCCCTCCATCGCCGCCGCCACGGTCCCCGAGTAGAGCACGTCGTCCCCGAGGTTGGCGCCGCCGTTGATGCCCGAGATCACCATGTCCGGCTCGTCCTGCATCAGACCCGTGATGGCGAGGTGGACGCAGTCGGTGGGCGTGCCATCGACATAGAAAAAACCGCTCTCGGCACGCTGCACCCGCAACGGCGCACGCAGCGTGAGCGAGTTGCTGGCGCCGCTGCGGTCCCGGTCGGGGGCCACCACGGTGACGTCGGCCACGGTGGACACGGCGCGCGCGAGGGAGACGAGTCCGGGCGCCAGGTAGCCGTCGTCGTTGCTGAGGAGGATTTTCATGCTTGGAGTCGACAGGCGCCGGCCGAAGCGCTATATACACCAGATCAGAGCACGATGCCACGAGGCCGGTCCCGCCCTCGCGCGCCGAGCACGGGCCGCAAGAGCCCTTTCAGTCGTGTCTCGGCCCGTGCCCGTCGGCTCCATGCAACGACGGCGCGCGTTGCGCACCGCCCAACAAGGAAGCTTTGCTGCTCATGAACACCGCCGTGCCCCTGCCGCCCGAGGCCGTACCGCGACGCGTCGATGGTTTTGCGGTCAAGCGCACCCCGTGCTGTTACCTGCTCACCGCGGACGAGGGAAGCAGAACCGTCATGACCCTCAACCAGACGAGCGCCCTCGTTTGGGAGCTTTGCAACGGCGAGTGGTGCGTGGGCGAGATGCTGGACACCTTACGGGAGAACTTTCCCGAGGCGGCCGAGCAGATCGAGGCCGACGTGCAGAAAGTGCTGGACGAGTTCAGCCGCGCCGAGGTCATCGCTTTCACCGGCCCCTAGTGCGCCGATGAGGCGCCGGCGTCGGGCCGCGGCCACGATCACGGGACTGAGTCTCGGCCTCGTGGTGCTGTGCGGGGCGCCCGCCGCTACGTCCGATTCCGCCGCGCAGGCGCTGCAGGACCTACACAGCGCGCTGGACCAAGACCGCTTCGATTCGGCGGCGGCGCTCTACGACGCCGTCTATCAGCGCTACCCGGAAGCGGTCAGTGCCCGCCTGCGCGCTCGCCTGCTGCGCCATGCCGAGGCGGCGCTCGACGCCGGCGACGCCCGTCGCGCCGGGGCCACGGGCAACGCCGGCACCGTGACGCTGCGGACCGCGGGCGGCCCGATCAGCGCGCCGCTGGTGCGCCTGCGCCGCCTGACGGTGGGTGGGCGGTCGCTCGCCGACATGCGCGTGGCCGCGCTGGAGTTGCCCTCCGCCGCCGGCGCCTCCGGGCTGCTGGGCATGGACTTTCTGCAGCATTTCGGCTTCGAGATCGACCCCGGGCGCAGCGTGCTCCTGCTGACGCGCTGAGCTTGCCGCCCGGGCGGGCCGCCCTAGGCGATGACGTTGTGATCGGGGCCGAAGGGGAAGCGGGTGACGTTCTCGGCGCCGTCGTCGGTGACGATGAGGATGTCGTGCTCACGGTAGCCGCCGGCGCCGGCCTGACCCTCCGGAATCATGATCATCGGCTCCATGGACACGACCATCCCGGGCTCGAGCACGGTCTCGATGTCCTCGCGCAGCTCCAGGCCCGCCTCGCGCCCGTAGTAGTGGCACAGCGTGCCGAAGGAATGCCCGTAGCCGAAGGTGCGGTACTCGAGCAGGGCGTGCTCGCGGTAGATCTCGTTCAGCTCGGACGCGATGTCCATGCAGCGCGCCCCCGGACGGATGAGGGACAGGCCCCTGCGGTGGACCGCGCAGTTAATCTCCCACAGCCGCAGATGCTCTTCGGAGCAGTGGCCGTAGAACAGCGTCCGCTCGAGCGCGTGGTAGTAGCCCGAGATCATGGCAAAGCAGTTGAGGCTCAGGATATCGCCCCTGCGCACGCGGCGTGTCGTCACCGGATTGTGGGCGCCGTCGGTGTTGACGCCCGACTGGAACCAGGTCCAGGTGTCCATAAGCTCCGTGTGCGGATAGCTGCGGGCGATGGCGCGCACCATGGCCTGCGTCGCGTGCAGCGCCACCTCGTACTCCGGGACGTTCTCCGTGACGGCCTCGACGAGCGCCGCCCCACCGACGTCGCAGATGCGGGCGCCCTGGCGGATCAGCGCGTGCTCCTCGGCCGACTTGACCATGCGCATGGCCATCGTCGCGGCACCGATGTCGCAGAACGTCGCCTGCGGCAGGGCGTCGGCGAGCTTTTCCCGCCGCTCCAGGGTGACGTGGTCGTGCTCGATACCGATACGGCCCCGGGCCGGAGCGAGTTGCCGCACGGCGCGGTAATAATTGTCCCGCTCCCAGTCGGTGTAGACGAGGTTATCGTGGGCGAACGTCTGCCGGCGGGGCTGTCCGCCGTCGATGTTGGCGCTGACGGTCGTCGCCCGCTCCTGGGTCACGACGAGCCCGTAGGGCCGGCCGAAAGCGCAGTAGACGAAGTCGGAGAAGTAGTTGATGTTGTGAATGGACGTGAACAGCGCGGCGTCGATGCCCTCGGCGGCCATGTGCCGGCGCAGTCGCGCGAGCCGCGCCGTCATCTCCGCCTCGGTAAACGTGGGCCGCGGCGGCACGCCGTTGACGATCTCCAGTGTCTGTGCTCGATTCATGATGTTGGTCTTGCCCTGAAATCACAGAGTTGACATTAATAAAAACTCATAGATTATTGTTTATAATGTTTTTTTAATAGTCTTTTATTGGCCTTCACTCGGTACTCCGACCGGCCCCGCGTCATGCCACGGCCGCCACGCGGGAGCCTCGCCGCCCTTCGTCGCTCGCCGCGCCGTCGCACCGCCCCGGCGTTGGCGCCCTGGTCGTCACCGGGGAACTTGTGCGCGTACGCAACGAATGCCGGCGACGCCCACCGGTGCCTTCGAAAAACGACGTTGCCGTTTCGTTGCCTGGCGTTTTCAGTGTCGCGATTTAGTTTGCTTGAGTCGCGCAGACCCGGTGTTTCAAAGCAGCGACATGGCAAATCATCGCTCGCCCGGGGTCAAGTCTCCGGCGGCGTGAAATCGACCACGCCGGTCTGGCCGTCGAGGGATACGCGCGGCGCGACGCAGGGCGTCTCGGCGATGACGCGGCCGCGGCGAATGACGAACAGTCGCGCCGGGCGCGTGCGCAGGCATTCGATCGGGTCGGGCGCCTGCAGAACGACCATGTCCGCGTGGCAGCCCGGGGCCAGACCGTAACCGTCGAGGCCCAGCACGCGCGCGGCCGTCTCGGTCACAGCATCGTAGGCGGCCTTCATCTCCTCGATGCCCGTCATCAATCCCACGTGCAGGCCCATGTGGGCTACCTCGAGCATGTCGTGGGTGCCGAGCGAGTACCACGGATCCATGACGCAGTCGTGGCCGAAGGCGACGTCGATGCCGAGCGCCATCATCTCCTTGACCCGCGTGAGACCCCGCCGCTTCGGATAACTGTCATGGCGGCCCTGAATGACGATGTTGATCAACGGGTTGGCCACGGCGCTGACCCCGGCCTCGCGCATCAGCGGCAACAGCTTCGAGACGTAGTAGTTGTCCATCGAGTGCATCGACGTCAGGTGCGACCCCGTCACCCTGCCCTGCAGGCCGAGGCGCTCGGTCTCGTACACCAGGGTCTCGATGTGGCGGGAGAGCGGGTCGTCGGTCTCGTCGCAGTGCATGTCGACGGGGAGGCCGCGCTCGGCCGCGATCTCGCACAGCGCGCGCACCGACCGCGCCCCCTCCGCCATGGTGCGCTCGAAATGGGGGATACCGCCGACGACGTCCACACCAAGGTCGAGAGCCTGCGCGAGGAGCTCCGGGGACTGCGGGTATCGATAGAACCCGTCCTGGGGAAAAGCCACGAGCTGCAGGTCGACAAACGCTTTGAGCTCGTCGCGAACCTCCAGCAGCGCGCGCACCGCCAGCAGCGCCGGGTCGCAGACGTCGACATGGGTGCGGATGGCCAGGTTGCCGCGGGCGATCGCCCAGCGGCAGAGCTCGTGCGCGCGCCGCTTGATGTCGTCCGCGTCCAGCAGCGGCTTGAGCTCGCCCCACAGGGCGATGCCCTCGAGCAGGGTCCCCGAGCGGTTCAGGCGCGGCCGGCCGCGGGACAGCGTCGCGTCCATGTGAAAGTGGCTGTCGACGAACGGCGGCGAGACCAGACGCCCGGCGGCGTCGATCTCGCGCTCGGCTCGTGCCTCCAGCTGCGGCGCCACCGCCACGATGCGGCCGTCGCGGCAGCCGATGTCGATGCCGCTGCGGCCGTCGGGCAGATTACCGTCGCGAACGATCAGATCGAGCATGAGCTACTCCCCGCAGCACGCCTCGCAGGCCCCGACGACCGTCGACCCGGCCCCGATACGTCCTGATCTCCTGTTGCGATGAAAACCCTAAAGCACTGAAAAAAATCGTATTCACGAAATTTCCTCTCCGTGCCTCGCGGAAACCCGTCGCGGCAGCGAGCCGCCGGCGCGCCCGTCACGGCCGCGCGCTGCGCTCTGCCGCACCACCACGGTGCAATGCCGCCCTTTCCCGGGCCCGCAACGCCGATTGCGGCCTCAAGCCATCGTACAGTATCTGTCATGAATATCCGGTAAATAACTGAAATGGATCATAGAAATAAAATTCTACGCGTCGAACCCCGGTCCGAGCCCGCGCTGCCGGTGAACGCGTCGGCGTCGCCAGCGCCCGCCTCAGCGTTCGCCGCGCCGAAACGGCACCAGCAGAGCCTGCGGATAAGCGGCGCGCCGCGACATGATCACGAGCGCGACGATGCTCAGAAGATACGGCATCATCAGGTAGAACTGGTACGGCAGCGGCGTGCCCGACGCCTGCTGTACCCGGATCTGCAGTGCGTCGAAGCCGGCGAACAGCAGCGCCCCGAGCAGCGCCTTGCCGGGCTTCCACGAGGCGAAGATCACCAGCGCCACGCAGATCCAGCCGCGGCCGTTGATCATCTCGAAATAGAACGCGTCGAACACCGAGACCGTGAGGAAGGCGCCGCCGACCGCCATCAGGCCGCTGCCGACCACCACCGCGCCGGTGCGCACGGCCAGCACGCTGATGCCCTGCGCCTCCACCGCCATCGGGTTCTCGCCCACCATGCGCACCGCCAGACCGACCGGCGTGCGATACAGGACATAGGCCACCGCCGGCACCAGCAGCAGGGCGCTGTAAGTGAGCGGCGTCTGCGTGAACAGCGCCGGCCCGACCAGCGGCAGATCCGACAACAGCGGGAGCGCCCAGGGCTTGAACGGCTCGATTTTCGGTGGCGTGGTCACGTTCGGCAGCAGAATGCGAAAGATGAAGTACGACAGGCTCGAGGCGAGCAGCGTGATGCCGATCCCGGACACGTGCTGCGACAGCCCGAGGTGAACCGTGAAGGCGGCGTGCAGCAGCCCGAACACCATGCCACTGAAGGCGGCGACCCAGACCGCCGTCCACAGATCACCCCCCTGATACACCCACATCCAGGCAATCATGGCGCCGAAGGTCATGATGCCCTCGATGCCGAGATTGAGCACCCCGGCACGCTCGCAGATGAGCTCGCCCAGGGTACCGAACACGAGCGGCGTGGCCATGCGCAGCGTGGCTGCCCAGAAGCCGACCGTGACGAGCATGTCGAGCAGGTCCATGTCAGCCCCGCCGCAGCCGATACTGCACCAACAGGCCGCTGACCAGCACGAACAGCAAGGTCGTCGCCGTGATGACGTCGGCCAGATAGTTGGAGATGGACATGGCGCGGCTCATGGAGTCGGCGCCGTTGTAGATCCCGGCAATGAACACCGCCGCCGCCACCACGCCGATGGGATGCAGCCCGGCGAGCATGGCGACGGCAATGCCGGTGTAGCCGAAGCCGGGGGAGATGTCGGCGGTGAGATACCCCTTGGTGCCGCAGACCTCGGTCACGCCGGCGCAGGCGGCGAGCCCGCCCGATATCAACGCCGTGCGGATCACCGTGGGCCTGAGCGCAATACCGGCGAATTGCGCCGCCGGCGCGCCCAGGCCGACGGCGCGAATCTCGAAACCCCAGCGGGTGAAACGCATCACCATCCACACCGCCAGGGCGGCCCCGAGCGCGAACACGAAGCCCGTGTGCAGGCGTGTCTTCGGCACGATCACCGCGAGCGTGCCTGCCTCGACCACCGGGGCCGCCTGAGGCCAGCCGAGCGCCATCGGGTCCTTCCACGGCCCGAACAGCAGAAAATCCACCAGCAACAGAACGACGAAGTTGAGCAACAGCGTGGTGACCACCTCGTCCACACGCAGGTAGGTCTTGAGCAGCGTCGGGACCAGCAACAGCAGACCGCCGGCCAGCGCCGCGGATGCGAACAGCAACGGCACCATCAGCGCCGGCGGCCACACCACCGCGCCGGTGCCGACCCACGTCACCGCGAGTGCGCCGGCGTAGAGCTGTCCCTCGCCGCCGATGTTCCACAGCTTGGCGCGAAAGGCCACGGCCGCCGCCAGCCCGGTGAAGATCAGGGGCGTGGCTCGTGTCAGCGTCTCGCTGATGGCAAAGCGCGAGCCGAGCGCACCCTTGACCAGCGCCCGGTAGGCATCGCCCACGCCGGCGCCCGCCCAGAGCACCAGCACGCTGCACACGACGAGCGCCGCGACAACGGCGGCCAAGGGGGCGCCGACGCGCAGCCAGAGCGAGGGATGGCTGCGCGGCTCAATGCGCACGGTCGTGCTCCGGTGCCGTGGCGCCGTGCCCGCTCATGAGCAGGCCGAGCTCCGTGAGCGCCAGCGACTCGACGGGGCGACACGGCGACAGGCGCCCGTGGTACATGACGGCCACGGCGTCGGCCACCGACAACAGTTCCTCGAGATCTTCGGAAATCAGCAAGATGGCCGCGCCGCGCTCGCGTGCCTCGAACAGCTGCTCGTGCACGTAGGCGGCGGCGCCCACATCGAGACCCCGCGTCGGCTGCGAGGCGACGATCACTTGTGGGCGCCGCGACAGCACACGCGCGAGTATGAGCTTCTGGATGTTGCCGCCGGAGAGACTGCGCACCGCGAGGTCCTCGGCGCCGCGGATATCGAAGCGCGCCACGAGCTCCGCTACGTAACGGGCCACGGCGCGGCGACGAAACCAGCCCAGGCGCTGGAAGCGGGTATCGCGATAAGTCTCCAGGATAAGGTTCTCCGACAGGCCCATGTCGCCGATGATGCCGACGCCGTGTCGGTCCTCCGGAATGCGCCCGACGCCGAGCGCGGTCATGCGCGCCGGCTCGAAGCGCGCGACGCGCTCACCGAAGAGCAGCACGTCGCCGTGCCGCGGCGTCAGCAGCCCCGCCAGCATGTCCGCCAGCGTCCGTTGGCCGTTGCCCGACACGCCGGCGATGCCGACGATCTGGTGCGCCCGCACCGTGAGCCGCACGTTGCTGATCGCCGCGCCCCGCGACGGCGTGGCGGAGACGTCGCGCAGCTCGAGCGCCGCCTTTCCGGGCGCCAGCGCCCTGCGCTTGGGCTGCGGAATGTCGTGACCGACCATGGCCGCCGCGAGCGACGGGCGGTCGGCCCGCGCCGCCGGGTACTCGCCCACCAGGCGCCCCTGCCGCAGCACGGCAATGCGGTGGGCGACGGCCAACACCTCGTTGAGCTTGTGCGAGATGAAGATGACGCTCAGCCCCTTGCCGATCATCTGCCGCAAGGTGTCGAAGAGCTTGTCCGCCTCCTGCGGCGTGAGCACGGCCGTGGGCTCGTCGAGGATGAGGATCTTGACGTCGCGGTACAGCGCCTTGAGTATCTCCACGCGCTGCTGCTCGCCGATGCTGAGCGCGCCCACCACCGCGTCGGCGTTTACGCTCAGGCCGAAGTCCCGCGACAGCCGCGCCAGCTCGGCGCGCGCGCCCTGACGGTTCTGCGTGAGCCGCCACAGCGGCTCGGTGCCGAGCATGACGTTGTCGAGCACGCTCAGGTTCGCCGCCAGGGTGAAATGCTGATGCACCATGCCGATGCCGGCGGCCAGCGCGGCCGACGGCGATCCCGGCGGCAGCGTCGCGCCGAACGCCTCGATGTGCCCCGCGTCGGGAACGTAGTGGCCGAAGAGCACGTTCATCAACGTGGTCTTGCCGGCCCCGTTCTCCCCCAGCAGCGCCAGCACCTCGCCGCGCCGCAGGGTCAGCGAGATGCGGTCGTTGGCCAGGACGGCGCCGAAACGCTTGCTCACGTCGTGAACGCGCAGCACCTGCGCGGCGTCCTGCGCGTTGCCGGCGTCGGCCTCTGGCATCGGGACGGACGAAACGGAGCGTACGTTGCGGGGGAGTTCCCTCTCCCCCGGTCACGCAGTCAGTACGTGGACTTCGGTTCCTCGTCGTTGATCGGCACCACGAATTCGCCCGAGAGGATCTTCGCCGCCATTTCCTCGACCTTCGTCTTGGCCGGCGCCGGGATGCGATCCTCGAACTCGTAGTAAGGTGACAGCGACGCGCCGCCCTTCTGCATCATGGTCCAGGCCTTGTAGTCCTCGGCGGCAAACGTGCCGTCCTTGACTCGCGCGATAGCGTGGTTGAGCGCCGGCTCCATGTGCCAGAGCGCGGAGGCGACCACGACGTCGGTGCCGTTCTCCTGCTTGTTCATGTCGTTGACGTTGCCGAAGGCGATGATGCCTTTCTCACGCGCGGCGTCGACAACGCCCGCACGCTCGGCATAGAGCACGTCGACACCGGCCTCGATCTGGGCGAAGGCGAATTCCTTGGCCTTGGGCGGGTCGTACCATGAGCCGATGAAGGAGACCTTGAACTGAACGTCTGGGTTGACTGAGCGCGCGCCCTCCATGAAGGCGTGAAACAGTCGGTTGACCTCGCCGATGGGATAGCCGCCCACCATGCCGATCTTGTTAGTGCGCGTCATGTGTCCGGCAATGATCCCCATGAGATAGCAGGGCTCGTGTATCCAGTTGTCGAACACCGCGAAGTTCTTGCCGTGCGGGCCCCCGGAGCTGCCGACCACGAACGCCACGTTGGGATAGTCGTCCGCCACCTTGCGCGCCTCGCGCCCGATGCCGAAGGTCTCACCGACGACGAGATCGACGCCGCTCTCGGCATACTCGCGCATTACGCGCACGTAGTCGGTGTTGGCGACCTTCTCCGAGAACGTGTACTCGATCTCGCCTGCCTGTTGCGCCGCCGTCAGCGCCCGGTGCAGGGTCGCCACCCACTTCTGCTGCACCGGCACCGTGTAGATGCCCGCCACCTTGATCTTGGCCGCCTGGGCGGGACCCAGCGCCAGCAGACCCGCCGCCAGTAGAAGCGTTGGGCCGAGAATACTGCGAAGGATTCTTCTCATGGGATGCTCCTCTTCACTGTGCGCACGAGCGCGCACCCGGGCCGCGCGCCTGGATCGCGCGCCGGCGTGAACGCTGCGGCTTGATTGTTGGCTGTGCCCTCCTGAGGCGCCCGCGAGTGTACCCGATTTCGCCAGGGTCAGACACGCGCCGCCGGCGGCCGCGAGCCCGGCGCCGGCGGCGTGGCATACAGGACTCTAGATTACTTGAGAAATTTTCTATATATTACTGATATGACGAATTATTTAAAGGCGTGGTGTCAACTTCGCCGGGACCGACCCCGGGATCGCAGGGCGACGTGCCCCGCGACGGCGCCGGCGCGGCATCGCCCTCGTTGCCGCCGGCGGTCCGGTGCCCTAGACTTGCTCTTTTTTTCAGCGAGCGGCCACGGCCGACCCTCATGACGACGAAGCCAAGACCCAACGGTCACATCGTTCTCACTTCGCACCCCACAGGGCATCAGAACCCCGTGCCGATCCGGTGGGGCGCGGCGAGCGCCGCCGCGCGCGGACCGGTGGTGGGGACCCTCGGCTCCGCGGGTCGTCGCAACGCCATCGGCGCGCACTCCGGGTCGTACGCGCTCTATCGTGCCCTCGCCGTGGCCGCGGGATCCCTGAGCCCGCTGCACAGGCCGGACCTCACGAACACCTCCCCCGCGGAGACGATCGGTCCCCACGCCCAATGGGCCGACCCCGACAAGATCGTGTCCATCGACCCGTGGGGACACCTGGTGAGCGAGCAGTTCGCCGGTGAGATCGAGGCGGGGCTCGACATCCGCCCGACCATTGCCGTCACCAAGGCCCGACTGACCATCGCCGAGCTGAAGAACGAGATCCAAGCCGGTCGTCTCAAGCCCGACGGTCGCATCCTGCTCGACAGCGGTGAGGTCAACGTAACCAAGATCGCCATCGAACCCGTATGGTATCTGCCGGGGGTGGCGCGCCGCTTCCACACCGATGAGGGGGCGCTGCGTCGCACGCTCTTCGAGCAGACCGGGGGCATGTTCTCCGAGCTCGTGACGCGCTTCGATCTGCATGTGTTCCTGCCGCCCATCGGCGGCCACACCATGTACGTATTCGGTGACGTCGCCGGGCTCACGGACCCCAAACGCACGCTCGCCTGCCGCGTGCACGACGAATGCAACGGCTCCGACGTCTTCGGCTCCGACATCTGCACCTGTCGTCCCTACCTCATCCACGGCATCGACGGTTGCGTGAAAACCGCGCAGGAGGGGGGCACCGGGCTCATCGTGTACAACCGCAAGGAGGGCCGTGCGCTGGGCGAGGTCACGAAGTTCCTCGTCTACAACGCGCGCAAGCGCCAGCAGGGCGGGGATCGCGCGGAGGCCTACTTCGAGCGCACCGAGTGCGTCGCCGGCGTGCAGGACGTTCGCTTTCAGGAGCTCATGCCCGACTCGCTGCACTGGCTCGGCATCAACCGCATCGACCGCTTCTTCTCCATGAGCAACGTCAAGTACGATGCCATCGTCCAACAGGGCATCGAGGTGGTCACGCGGGTTCCGATTCCCGAGGAGATGGTGCCGCTCGACGCGCGCGTGGAGATCGAGGCGAAGAAAGCCGCGGGCTATTTCAGCGGCGGCGTGCAGCCGAAGGAAGACGATCTCACCGCGACGCGCGGTCGCGGCCTCACCGACTACTGAACGCATCCGCACGCGCGCTCCGTGAGCCCCGCCGTGGATTGGCTGCTGAGCGCGGCGGCCGTTCGCAGCCGCTGCCGGGGCCTGTACGAGCTGGCACTCGCCGATAGCCTCGAGCACTTCTCCGTGCACCCGGAGCGCCTCGACGCCTGCGCCGAGTTCGTGCTCGACACCACGCGCGAGCACTACGCCTCGTGGGACGAGGTGCCCTACCACAGCCGCTGGCGCCACTTCGAGCTGGGCGGCGTCGAGCGCACCGCGGCGCTGCGCCGGGGGGCGGCGGCGCACTCCCGCGAGGAGCTCGCCCGCACCGGCATCGACCTGGCCTTCGTCAGCGTGCTGCTCGACGCCGGCGCCGGCGACGCCTGGCGCTACCGTGACCCCCACACGGGCGAGGTACTGCGCCGCTCCGAAGGACTGGCGCTCGCCAGCCTGGAAGCCTTTCTCACGGGGTGTTTCTCGTCCGACGATCGCTGCCCGCAGCGGGTCGACGCGGCGGCGCTGTCCCGGCTCGAGGAGGGGGCGCTCGCCAGGGCCCTGCAGGTTTCCGCCGACAACCCGCTGCCCGGACTGCGGGCGCGCACCCGGCTGCTGCGCGGTCTGGGCGAAGCACTGAGTGCGGAGCTCGTCGACTTCGGCTCCGGCAACCCGCGCCCCGGGCACCTCTTCGACCTGCTGCAACGGCGCGCGCACGAGGATCGTCTGCCCGCATCGCTGCTGCTGCGCGAGCTGCTGCACCGCTTCGCCGCCGCCTGGCCCCATGCGACCCGCGTCGGCGGCGTTGCCGTCGGCGACGTCGGCCGCCACCGCGCCGCCGGCGGCGCCGGCATGACCGCGGGGCTGGTGCCGCTGCACAAGCTCTCGCAGTGGCTCGCCTACTCCCTCATCGAGCCCCTGCAGTGGGGCGGCCTCGAGGTCACCGATCTCGACGGGCTCACGGGTCTGGCTGAGTACCGCAACGGAGGTCTGTTCCTGGACGCCGGCGTGCTCGAGGCGAAGCGGCCCGAGCTGCTGACCGAGACTCAGGCCGTCGACGGCGAGGCGGTGGTCGAGTGGCGGGCACTCACCGTTGCCCTGCTCGACGAGCTGGCGCGGCACGTGCGCGAGCGCCTCGGCATGGGTGCCGACGCCCTGCCGCTGGCGAAGCTGCTGCAGGGCGGCACCTGGAGCGCCGGACGGCGTCTCGCCGCGCAGAGGCGACCGCACGGCGGCGCACCCATTCGACTCGCGAGCGACGGCACGGTATTCTGAGCGATTGCCGCCCGCGGCGTCGTACGCGCCGCGGAGCGCGCACAGCGGACGCAAGAGACGACCATGGCCAGAGACAGCAAGAGAAACCTCGACGATCTGCAAGTTCGTGTCATCGATCACCCGCTGGTGCAGCACAAGCTCACCCTCATGCGGCAGCGCGAGCAGTCCACGGCGGGCTTCCGCCAGCTGCTGCGCGAGATCTCGCTGCTGCTCGCCTACGAGGTGACGCGCGATCTGCCCTTGACCTCGCGCGAGATCGAGACGCCGCTGGCGTCGATGGACGCGCCCGTGCTGGCGGGTAAGAAGCTCTGCTTCGTCTCCGTCCTGCGGGCCGGGAGCGGGCTGCTGGAGGGCATGCTTGACCTGATGCCGTCTGCGCGTGTCGGCCACGTCGGTCTGTACCGGGACCCGCGCACGCTGGTGGCGGTGGAGTACTACTACAAGGTGCCGCAGGACATCGGCGACCGGCTGGTGGTGGTCGTCGACCCGATGCTCGCCACCGGCAACTCCGCCATCGCTGCCGTGGACCGCCTCAAGCAGGGCGGAGCCGGACGAATGAAGTTCGTGTGCCTCCTGGCCGCGCCCGAGGGCGTGCGTGCCTTCAACGAGGCCCATCCCGACGTCGAGCTGTTCACCGCCGCCATCGACGAGCGCCTGGACGAGCACGGCTACATCGTGCCCGGTCTCGGCGACGCCGGCGACCGCATCTACGGCACCAAGTGACGATCGCCGGCGGGCCGGTCGTCGCCGACCCGCCGCCGGCGGTGGTCATTGCGGGGCCCGCCGCGGCGGGCCCCGATGCTCAGCGGCCTCGTCTGTGCACCAACCACAGGCACGCCAGGATCAGCGCCGGCGCACCGAAACCCCAAAGCAGCTTCCACAGCCAGTCGACAACCGGGTGGTGCGGGTAGAACTGGTGCAGTGCGAAAAGCACAAAAATAAGAACAACAGGACACAACGTCGCGACCAGCAGCAACGGAATCCGCGATCTGGAATGCAAAGACTTTTTTGTGTCTGAATTCAACTAAGCCGCCTCAGATCGAATTTATGGGTGCTCCTTAAATAAGCGTTGATGATTGAATAGGTCGTATAAGTCAGAACCTAAGGAGTTCCCTCGCTGTCTCTCGTAAACGTTATTGAAACTCTGCCCGATCTCGAGACTCCCAACACCAGCTATCGCTAAGGGCACACCAAAAGCCGGAGATATAGCAGCCAATCCAGCTCCGGCCCCATAAAGCCCGGCCACGCTGTAGCCGGCAAGACCGATGGCCGAGAGCCCTCCGTAGCCCTGCAGCAGGTCCAGCAGCGGACCGATGTCCACGCGCGCGCCGGCGATGTCGACGCATCGCGGGATCTCGGGGCCGGCGGCGAAGACGGCGGTGCCCGTGACGGCGTCGGCGACCTTCCCCGCGTAGGCAACCTCCTCGGGCGTGCGCTTGAGCAGCGGCCCGACCAGCCGCCAGATCGCCGAGCTCACGAACAGGCCCGTGGGGTCGGTGGCGGCCGTGGGCCGGGCGCCCGCGTAGACGTAGGTGTTGAGCCCGCCCGCCAGCCCGATCGGGTCGCTGGAGATGTAGCGCCCGCTGCGAGAGTCGTAGTAGCGGTACCCGTTATAGTGTAGACCGCTCTCCGCGTCGAAGTACTGCCCCGGAAAGCGCAGATTCACGAGCGCCCGCTCGACCTCGGGGCCCGCCTCGCCGAAGGCGTCGCCCCGCCAGCGCCACGCCAAAGCGCCGTCGGCGTCGGTGCCGAGCCGCGGCGTGCCCAGATGATCGGTGTGCAGGTAAGTCAATGCCGCGACGGTGCGTGTTTCGGGCCACCGGGCGGACTCGGGATACTCGGGCCGGGCGTCGGCGACCGTCTGCGCGCCGCCGGCGGCGTGGTGGGCCTCGCCGGGCGCGTCCGCACCGGTCGCAGGCAACGGACGCGGATCGCGCGGCGGCGCCAGTTGCGCGAGCGGAACGTCGTCGTCCCAGAAGTATGTCCGCCGCCGGCTTCCGTCCGCGCCCGTCTCCTGGATGAGCCGCCCGCGCAGGTCGTAGTGGTAGACCACCGTGCCCGCTGGAGTGGTCTTGCGCGTACGCCGCCCGAACGCATCGTAGACGTAACGTGCGGCCAGCGCGCCGCCGCGGTAGAGTGCGGCAACGCGCCCCGCGTTGTCGTAGACGAACTCGAGCACGGCGGCGGTGTCGTTGAGCAGCCGCCCGCCGGCATCGCGAACGCGCGCAGCGCCGTTCACGGCCGTGAGGCGGTTGCTCTGCGGCTCGAAATCGTAGTGCGTGAACTCACCGTCGCCGGCGCGTCCGCGTCGATTGCCGTTGGCATCGTAGTCGTACTCGATCACTTCGGCGCCGGCCGCATCGACGGCTTCGTGATATTCCGCGACGAGCCGATCGACGCCGTCGTAGGCGTAGCGGGAGCTGCGCGTACCGCCGTCGATCACCAGCGGATTGCCATTGGGGTCGTGCACGTAGCGCTGGTGCGCAAGCGACCCCAGGGCGTAATCCACGGGACGCCCCTGCAGATCGTAGGCACGCCACTCGCTCAAGCCGTTCCCGTAAACCTGTGCCGTCAGCAGACCGTCCGCGCGGTAGCGCCGCCCGGCGACGATCGTCTCCGCGGCCGGGGCCTGGTCGGTCGCCCGGTGGGGCATCGTCGGCTCCGACGCCGGTGCCGTGTGCAGAACCGTATGCACACGTCCCACCGCATCGCGCAGCCGCTCGAGCCGGTGACCATCGGGATAGTGCAGCACGGTCACGCGATCGTGGGCGTCATACTCGTAAGCGGTTCGATAGACGACGCCGAGCTCCTGCTTGGTCTGCTCCACCACCCGACCGAAGGGGTCATAGACATAGCGCGTCGTGCCACTGAAGTCACGTACCTCGCACAAGCGTCCCGCGCCGTTGTTGCAGGCGTCGTAGACGAAACGCACGTCCTCCTCCTCACCCGGATAGTCGATCCCGGCAAGGCGATTGAGCGCGTCGTAGCGGTAGCTCACAATGACCCCGTCGGCCTCCTCGATGGAGACGATGTTGCCGCTCGCATCGTGGGAGAACTTCAGCGTCCCGCGGTCGGGACCCTGCTCCAGCAGCAGGTTGCCGATATCGTCGTAGACGTAGCGCGTGAGAGCGCCGTTGGGAGCGACCACCTCCACCGGCCGATCGCCTTCGTCGCGCCGGAATTCGCTCGTCTGCCCGAGGGCATCCGTGTGTCCAAGAAGGCGACCGAGGGCGTCATAGACGAACGTGCTCGCGGCGTTGCCGTTGGCGTCGTAGCGTGCCAACAGGGCCCCCGCGGCATCGTGCATCCACTCGGTGACGGATCCGCCGCGGTCGACGAGACGGGGGCGGCGACGGGGGTCGTAGGCGCGTTCCACCCGGCGGGCGAGGCTTCCGTCGGCATTGCGCACACGCGTCGCGACAAGCCCGCCGGACGCATCGTAGTCGTGCTCGACGACCTCGCCGAGAGCATCACCAACCCGGCGAAGGTCGCCCGCCGCGTCGTGGTCGTAGTAGAGCTCAGCGCCGTGAGTGCCGCTGACGACCTGCAGCCGGCCGGCGGCGTCGTAGGCGTATGCGGTGCGCCGCTCGGCCCCGGTGGGCGCACGTTGCGTGACGGCCGTCACACGACCGCGAAGGTCGTACTCGTAGGCCACGGCGAGACCACTCGGGTGCGTCAACCCCAGCAGCCGCCCGTCGGCGTCGTAGGCATCGAACGTGGTCACGTTCCCCGAGGCGTCGCTCACGGACTCGAGACGCCCGCAGCCNNCGCGGCCCGTCGATGCGAACGGGCCTGCCGCGATCATCGTAAAGCAGACTGAGCGTGCGCGACACGGCAGTGCCGTCGGGACGGAAGCCGCTGTGCGTCACCGCAACCGGGTTGAGTCGCTCGTCGTAGGTCAGCCTTATCTCGCTGTTCGCGCCCGCCAGGACGCTCGGCATCGCGATGCGCGTGGGAAGATCGAGCTGCTCGTTCAGGTACTCGTAGACGATGCTGCGCTCGTCGGCGCTGCCCGCGGCCTCGACCCGTGAGAGCAACTGGTTGGAGGGGCCGTAGACGAAGCGGGTCGCCCGACCCTCGGCATCCACGTACTCGATCAGGTTGTTGCTCTCGTCGAAGCGCTGGGTTATGCCCTTGCCGTCGTGCGCGAACACCCGGCTTTGCAGGCGCCTGACGCCGAGGTGCTCGTCGAAGCTCAAGTGCTCGACGACCCCCTGGGGTCCGATGAGGGTGGCCCGGTCGGTGCTTTCATAGCTGAGGGCGTAACGCCGCTGCGCGGAGTCGTTGCTCGTCTGCGCATGCTCGGTGACGACGGCACGGCCGGTTTCGTCGTAGGAGAAACTCGCAATACGCGTGCCGGTCTCGTCGCTGATGCCCGTCAGCAGATGTGCGTACAGCGGGTCTTCGTAATGGTAGGCCCGACGGCCGCCGTCTGGATAAATGACCTCGACGAGCCGGTCGCCGTCGTAACCGTAGGTGTACGCATTGCCGGCCGCATCGATCAGCTGCGCCAAGCGCCCGTGCGAGTCGTGGGCAAACGAGAGCCGATGACCGTAAGCGTTCGTGACACCCGCGAGGCGGCCATTGTCGTCGTAGACGTAGTGCGTTTCGTTTCCGGCCGCATCGATCGCTGTGACGATGCGTCCCGTCGAATCGTAGCGTTCGCTCTCGCCCCCACGCCCTCGCAGCGTGAAACCGCTCGCGTCCTCGAGCAGATCGAGATGCGTGTCGGCGTCGCCCTGCCAACCGCCTTCTGAACGGGAAAAGGGCTCGCCGCGCCCGTCGGCGCCGTGGGCGACGATGTAAGGACCGTCGAATTCCAGGCGGCGGTAGAACGAGGACGTCCAGCCAACCCCCAATCCGATGTCGACGGCACCCAGGCTGTTGTAGTGGCGCACGTAGCTCAGCCCCTCCACTGCGGAGCGGTAATCGACCTCGGCCTGGTACTTGTTGCCCGTGGCTGCGTTGCACGGGTTGCCGAACCAGGCCGCCGCCGCCGGATCCCCACAGGAGCGGCCCAGAGCCTTTCGATCGCGCGGAGGGGCGACGTCGATGCACTGGCCGTTTGTCGCGTCAATGCGCTGATCCAGCCCGCACTGCCCCGTCACGGCGACGGGACACTCCCTGTAGTTTCGGTACATGAAGCGACCGTTGTGCGCATAGAACGCGTAGAAGCATCTCCCGCTCGGCAGCGCCAAGGGCGAGTTACTGCGCCTGCGGTAGCTGAAGTAGCTCAGCTTCGTCGTGACCCACGGCGCGATCTCGTTGAAATACGCGACCAACGCATCGCAAGCCGCGCGAGAGGTTTCGTAATGAGCACTGCCATAGACAGCGGGACCGCCGCCGCAGTGCGAGCGATACACTGTCTGCTGGGCGTGGGCGCGCTGGCCCGACAGGAGCGGCGTCGAGATGACCATCACGAGGATGACCGATCCGGCAACGCGCTGAATCCTTCGATCGTTCTGCATGGCTCACTCTCCCTGTGGCTCGCTCGATGCCCGCAGGCATCGACCGTGGTCCCGTCCTGGGACCTTTTCCCGCCGTGGGCGGCAGTGTCGGGTGTCGAGGACGCGCGATGCGGAAGAAATAGCCGCGGCGCGGAACGGTCTGCCGGACCCCCCGGGGGGTCACGGGGTCTCGTTCAGCCGCCGCGGTCCCGCAGTGCGCTCTCCATCCGTCTTCGCGCGGTCCTTCTTTCCCGAAGGTTATGGGTCATCCCTGTTGGATCACAGTCCGTGTGCTGGTGGTTCTTCCGTGATCGGTTCGATCGTTTCGCGCTCCCGCGAACGTCTCCCCCGTCCCTGTTGTCGTGCCCTCTTCCTTGAGCGCGAGGCCGTCCCTGCCCCGCCGCGGCGGGTCCTGCAGAGCTGCGCGCCCCGGCTGCGCCGACCCCGTCAACGAATGCCCGGTCACCAAGCGCAGCCCTGTGGCACCGCACCGTCTCCTCCATACGCCGCGCCGCGACACGCCCGCCCCCTGCCTTCGGCGCGCGGCATCCCGGCCTGAACCGATCGCGAGCGTGGATCGAGCTTGACGCTTGGGCGCCCGGCAAGCACGCACGCCGCACCCGATCCCCGCCATGGAGATCGTGCACAGGTTCGTGTCGTTGCTGAATGCTCAATGTCGCTCCCGGCTCGTCGCGGCGCCAGCGTCCCTGCTGTCCTGGACCCGTCCCGGGTCCGGTACCGAGCGATCAAAGCCACACACGCGGCGGCATCGCTCGAACTCGCGCAATGTGCACGTCTTTGCTGTCTCGCGTGCTTGTCGAACCGCAGCCGGCGCCCGCCGGTGTGTCCCCGGCTTTGCGCCGGGCATTTTTGTTATCTGCCTTAATTGACTATAGAACCGGGTGGAGACATGTCAAAGCGGATTTTTCGCCCTTCCGGACGTGCGTCTTCGTTTTCGTCTTGCGGCTCTGTCGCTACAAGAACTTGTTAATGTCAATTCTCGTTTTCCCGCCATCGCGGGCCGGCGGCGGGCGTCGAGGTCAGTCCGCCCTGAGGCCGAGGTAGGCCTCGATGAGCGCCGGGTCGCGCCCGGCCGCGGCGGCGCTGCCCTGCCACACCGCGCGGCCCGACTCGAGCACGCACAGGTTGTCGGCCACGCGCAGCGCGCGCTCGGTGCTCTGCTCCACCAGCAGTATGGTGAGACCCGACGCATTGAGTTGCTCGATGGCTTCGTAGCAGATGTCGACCATCTTGGGCATCAGTCCGAGGGACATCTCGTCGATGAGCATCAGCTGCGGATCGGCCATGAGTGCGCGGGCAATGGCCAGCATCTGCTGCTCGCCGCCGGACAACGACCCGGCACGTTGGTCGAGACGTTCGCCGAGCCGCGGAAAAACCTCCAGCACCCGCCGACGGTTCTCCCGCGCCCGCCCGCGCGGCCGCGTGTAGCCGCCGATGGTGAGATTGTCGGCGACGCTCAGATCGGAAAATATCTGCCGGCCTTCGGGAACGACGGCGATCCCCAGTGCGGCGCGCCTGGCCACGGGCACACGGGTGAGGTCGCTGCCGCGGTAGCGGATCGCGCCCCCCTGCACCGCGACGTGCCCGGCCACGCTCATCAGCGTCGACGACTTTCCCGCTCCATTGGGACCGATGAGCGCAAACACCGATCCCTCGGGCACCTCCAGGCTGAGCCTGTCCACAGCCCGCACCGGGCCGTAGCCACAGCAGAGCTCGTCAAGCCGCAGCACGTCCCTCTCCCAGGTACGCGGCGCGAACCCGATCGTCGGTCATGACCTCTCGCGGGGGACCTTCGCCGATCGGAATGCCGTTGTCGAGAACGACCAGCCGAGCGCACACGCGCAGCACCTCGGTCAGGTTGTGCTCGATCATGACGACGGCGAGCCCGGTGTCGACGAGGCCGGCAACGGTGTCGGCGAGCCGGTGCGCTTCGGCGCTGTTCAGGCCCGCGAGCGGCTCGTCGAGCAACAGCAGCTTTGGCTTCAAAGCGAGCGCACGCGCCATCTCGAGGCGCTTCAGGTACCCCAGGGGCAGCTCGCGCGGCGCGGCATCGGCGGCATCGCCGATGCCCACCAGCCGCAGCAGCGCCAGCGCCTCGGCCCGCTCCGCCGCCCGCCCTGTTCGCAGCAGCGCCCGCCAGGGCGAGCGCGTTTGGCCGTGGCCGGCCGCGAGCGCCACATTCTCCAGCACCGTCATGCCGACGAAGGGGCGCACGATCTGCTGTGAAAAGCTGAGCCCCGCGCGCACGCGACGGTGGGTGGGCAAAGGCCCCAGGTCGCGGCCGGCGAACGTCACGGACCCCGACTGCGGCCGCACCACGCCGGTGATGACCCGCATGGCCGTGGTCTTGCCCGCGCCGTTGGGACCGATGAGACCGAGAAGCTCTCCGTTCGCGGCGTCGAAGCTGAGCCTGTCGAGGGCGCATACGCCGCCGAAACGCACCGTGACGTCACGCAGGGACAGCAGCGCCGTCGTCACGAGGCGCTCCCGGTCTTCGCCGCCCCTACTCTCCTTGCCGCGCCGGCGAGACCCTGCGGGCTGAAACGCATCACGGTGAAGAGCAGTCCGCCGTAGAGCAGCAGCTTGTAGTCGTCGATGAACTGAAACCACTGCGGCAGCATGCTGAGCACGACGGCGGCGGCGATCACCCCGCCCACCGAACCGATACCCCCGATCACGACCATGGCGAGAACGGTGATGGACTCGACGAAGCCGAAGCTGTCGGGCGCGATGAAGCGTACATTGTGCGCATAGAGCCCGCCGGCCACTCCTGCGATTGCCGTGCCGAGTGCGAATGCCGTCAGCTTGTAACGCGCAACGTCGATGCCGACGATGCGGGCCGTGTCCTCGTCGTCGGCGACTGCGTCGAAAGCGAAACCCATCCAGGAGCGCTTGATGTAGACGCTCAGCAGTGTCACCGCCGCGGCGAACACCAGTGTCAGCAGCATGTAACCGGTCTTGCCCAGCCCCGGGTCCGGGATAGCGGAGATGCCGAGTTCGCCGCCGAGAATTTCCTGCTGACGCACGATGCCGACGAACAGAAAACCGACGCCCATGGTGGTGATGGCGAGGAAATCGTGGCGCACGCGCAGGCTGGCCAGGCCGACGATCACTCCCACGAAACCCGCCAGAACGCCGGCGGCGAGCAACGCCCCGGCGAAGGAGACGCCCGCCTTGGTCAGAAGGGCCGCGCAGTAGGCCCCGGTGCCGTAGAAAGCGGCATGGCCGAGGCTGATCTGCCCACAGAAACCGGTAATCAGGTTGAGGCTCAGCGCAAGCGCGACACTGATGCCGATCGTCGTCAGCAGACTGATCTGATAGGCCCCGAGTTCCAGCACGTCATGCCCTCGCCAGCAGCCCTTGGGGCCGCAGCATCAGCACGACGATCAGAAACGCGAACGCGATGGCATCTCTGTCCAGCAGCATACCGAGATAGATGGTGCCGTAGGACTCGATGACGCCGAGCGCCAGCGCCGCCGCCAGCGTCCCGCGAACGTTGCCGAGTCCGCCCAGCACGATGATGGCGAGTGCCTTGTAACTCGGAACGCTGCCCATGGTCGGCTCGACCAGGTTGTTGAGCAGCGCCACCATCACTCCGGCCACCGCTGCCAGCGCGGACGCGATGAAGAAGTTCAGATAACGCACACGAACGACGTCGACGCCGAACGATGCGGCCATTGCCGGCACGCTGACGCTCGCACGCCATGCCGTTCCGATGCGCGTGCGCGCCGCGAGCACGCCGAGCCCGCCGATGAGCAGCACGGCCAGCGCCATCGTCGCCACCTCGGCGACTCTCAGATTCATCGCGAGCACCGTGACCACGCCCTGCATGGGCGGGGCGGCATACGACAGCCCGTACGGGCCAAAGGCGATGCGGTAGAGCTCTTCCATGGCGACAAACAGGCCGATGGAAGCGATGAGCGCTACAAAGGGTGGGCGCTGGAGCAGCGGCTCGTAGCAAAGACGGTAGATCGCCATGCCGAGCAGGCCGACGACCACCACCGCCGCCACCACCGCCAGCAGCAAGCTGCCGGTGGCGTTGGTCACGAGGACGCCGAGGTACCCCCCGAGGGTGAAAAGGCCCGCGTGCGCGATGTGAAGGATGCGCAGCAAACCGTAAACCAGAGTGAGCCCGATGGCGATGAGGGCATAGATGCTGCCCTGAACGAGACCCTGGACGAAGAGCTCGACGTAGAGCACGCGCGCACGTCAACCCGAGGCCGTCGCCGCGCGGCGCTGGCGACGGTCCCTGTAGGATCGGGCTCGCCCGGGACCGCGACGAAACGGCTCCCCTTCGCCGGGCGAGCCCGATCCTACTCTCGAAAACCCAGCCCAATTCGCGAGCGCAGCGCTCACACAGGCCGGCGCACGGTCGAACCTCACTCGACCGGTGGCGCCAACAGCTTGTCGTCGCGGATCACCGAATGGTGGTGCCACTCGCCGTCCCTGACCGCCTGAACCTGGACGTCCTTGCGCACCTCGCCCAGCGCGTTGAAGGAGATTTCGCCCGTCGAGGCCGTCAGCCGGGTGGCCGCAATCGCGTCGCGTATCGCCGCGGGGTCTTCGGCGCCGGCCTGGGCGAGGGCCGCCGCGACCACCTTGACGGCGGTGTGCGCCGACGCCGCGACCATGTCCACCTTGAAGCCGGCTTTCTTCTCGAACGCCGCGATGAAGTCCCGGGTTTCCCTCGACGAGGAGTCGCGGTCGAGCGACGTCGTGATGATCGTCCCTTCGGCGGCCGGACCCGCAATCTCGATGAACTTCTGCGAGTCGTAACCCTCCTGTCCGATGACCGGAACCGTAATGCCCCCCGCGCGCAGCTGGCTGACCAGCGGACCGGCGGTGAAGAAGTAGCCTGACGCGTAGATCGCCTCGGGGTCGTCGGCCTTGACCTTGGAGACGATCGGACCGAATTGCCGATCCTTGATCGAGTACTCGTACTCGTTGACGATATCGACTCCGAACTGCGGCGCCGCTTCCTTGAAGCCCGCGGCGAGCGACTTGCCGAAGTCGTTCTGAAGCGTGATCAGCACGACCTTCTTCTTGCCGAGGCCGTCACCGACGAGCTTCGCGCCGGCCCGCCCCTGCACTTCACCGACGAAAGAGGTGCGGAAGACGAAATTACCGGCACGCGTGATGTCGGGGTGCACGGCATAAGCGGAGACGTAGGGGATCGACGCGGCCTGGAACACGCCGGCGGCGGCGCGCGTGGAGCCCGAGTAGCTGCCGGAGATGGCGACCTTGACGCCGTCCTGCTCGATGAGCTTGTTGGCCACCGGGACGGCTTCCTTGGGCGACGCCTGATCGTCATAGACCACGAGCTCCAGCATTTTGCCGGCGACACCGCCCGCGGCATTGATCTGTTCCACCGCGAGCTCGGCCCCGGTGAGCGCCGACTTGCCGTCGGCGGCGGCAAAACCCGTCAGAGGCACGTTGAAACCGATGCGAACGGTCTGCGCGGCGGCCGCGTGTGCGAACAGCACGGCGCCGGCGAGGGCGATGATAAATTTCCTGGGCAGCACGGAGGCACCTCCTGGACGAAGCTCGGCAGTTCGACGACGGCTGGCGGCGTCATTCTAGGGCCAGGCGCGGGGTGGGCGTCAATTGGCGCAGGGAGACGACGCCCGCCCTGCGCCGGCACCCGGCGCCGAGCCGACGGGCCACCCCATGCCGGGCGCCTGCGCCGCTGCGACCCACCCGAGGCTGCGCCCGGCTCGAGTGACCGCGCGGATGGCGCGGTCCGTGGCCGCGTCGAGCCCCTGCCCCACCAGTTCACGGTAGGCGGCCTGGCGGGCGCGCGCCGTTGCCGCGAGCTCACGATACGCCGCGTGCGGCTCGAGCAGCGGGTCCGGCTCGCCGCGGGCGTTGCCCAGGTAGCTCGACCACGCGTGCCAGAGCGGATCGCTGACGATGGCCTCGGCCACGGGGCTCAGCTCGATGTGGCAGCAGCAGGGGAGCACGAAGCTCGCGTCGGCAACGGGAGCGAGCTTCACGACGGCGCGCCACGGGGCGCCGGCCTGACGGTAGCGGGCATTGACGTAGTCGGCGTAGGCGTCGAAGCAACCGGCCGGCACGGGCGACGAAAGCGTCGCCGGCGTCAGCAGCAGCTGCACGCGATGGCTGAGAAGCACGTAGGCGTGAACCCGGCAGCCCTGCCGGCGGGCAGCGTCGAGCAGCAGATCATAGAAGTGCAGGTAATCGCGGTAACGAAAGAACACGCGGGAACGGTCCTCGGCTCGATAGAGCACGTGCACCACCGATGAATCCGGGACGAACCGGGTTTGCGCCGACATGGAAACAACTCCTTTTGTTTCGCAGCAATGCGCGGACGGTCAATCTAGCGCACCCCCGCCCCCGCTGTCGGTGAGAAGGCGCACTCGCTGCCGCAATTCCCCCCCGGGCAGCGTGCCGAATCCCCGCGCCACGCGCGCCGTGCCGCGCCGCCGCGGCGGCAGCACGCCAAACCACCCGGTCTTGACGAAGCACTCGCCGCAAAGGCTTTTCTGTGATGTCTTCGCCGAGGTCGGGAATGACAGGCAACGCAACGGCAACCGCGTCGGCCGCGGCGGTGGCGCCGCACGCCGGCCGCGTGATCGTGCCTTGGCCCTGCACGGCGCGGCTTGTGGCGAGGCGCCGGGCCGTCGCCCGGGGTCCCGTCGGCCGCGACGCCCCGGCGCCGTGCGGCAAAACGTCCTTCAGGCGCGCCTCTTCGCCCCTCGGCCGCCGCCTCGCACCGGCGTATTGAGCCGAAAAGAAAAATTTCATAACCATTATTATTCAATGGCTTTTGTGATTATATTAAAGTATTTTGTTATGTATCGTCGCGGCCGGGCACCACGCTTCCCGGGCGGTCAGCGCCTTTCGCCCTTGCCGTAATGCTGCTCGATGCGGGCCTGGACGAGCTCGAACACGATGGAGACGATCCAGTAGACGACGGCGGCCGTGATCAGCATCTCGAGGTGCTTGAACTCGGCACGTCCCTGAGTGCGGGCGAGAAACATGAGCTCCCACACCCCCATCACCGACACCAGCGAGCTGTCCTTGAGCATGGCGATGAACTGATTGCCCGTCGGCGGGACGATCAGCTTCATGGCCTGGGGGAAGACGATCTTGCGGAAGATGAGCCCCTGGCGCAGGCCGAGGGCGGCCGCCGCCTCGCGCTGACCCGCGGGCACGCCCTGGATGCCGGCACGAAAGATCTCCGCCATGTACGCCCCGTAGCAGAGCGCCAGCGCCGCCACGCCCGAGGGCACCGCCGAGACGACGAAGCCGAGCTGGGGCAGGCCCAGATAGATGAGATACACCTGCAGCAGCAGCGGCGTGCCCCGGAAGAAGGAGATATAGAAGGTCGCCACTGCGTAGGCAGGACCGCTCGGCGACAAGCGGGCCAGGGCGGCCGCCAGCGCCAGCACGCAGGCGATCAGAATCGCCAGCAGAGACACGTAGACGGTGGTGAAGGCCCCCTGGGTGATGAGAAAGCCGAGCTTGGAGAGAATGAAGGGATAGCTCAGATCGAAGGAGTAGAAAAAGGCCAGGAACAGCACCAGGAGCTCGCCCCAGATGACCCCGACCTGGACGCGGAAAGGCAGAACGCGCACGACGGCGACGTTGGCGACGACGATGGCCGCCACCACCGTGGCGACGGCGAGGCGCCCGAACCAGCCGCTCTGGAGCGGATCGCCGATGGCCGGGGCCAGCGCCTGACCGAGAACCGTGCCCCTCAGATCCGACGCGGCACACACCGCGGTGACCAGCACAAAAAGGACCAGCCGCAGGAACCACGGCCGGTCCACGTAGTCCGAGGGGCTGAGAAGCATGGCGCCGCCTTTGCCCGCTTCGCCCGAAGCGCCCCGAGCCCTTTACTTCACCGTGGTGAGGTCCACCCCGTACCATTTGTTCGACAGCTGCGTGAGCGTGCCGTCGGCCCTCATGTCGGTCACGATGGCGGTGATCTTCGCCGCCAGCTCCGGATCGCCCTTGTCGATCGCCACTGCGAGGGGCTCGTAGAAGACCGGATCGTCCACCACCTTGAGGGGATAGCCGTTCTTGATGGCCTCCTCGATCGTCGGCAGTGCCGAGAGCACGGCGTCGAGGCGCTTGCCGTCGCCGATGCGCAGATCGTCGAGGGCGTTCGTGTCGGTCTCGTAGCTGCGGATCTCGCCGGGCGTGACCCGATAGTCGAACGACGGCGCTCCCTCGGCGTCGATGACCAGGTTCTTCTTCAGGTAGAACTCGTACGTGCAGCCGCCGCAGACACCCACGGTCTTGCCGTTGAGGTCATCGACGGCCGCCGCCTTGCTGTCCTTGTGCACCGCGAACGACGCCGGCGTGTAGTAGTACACCGCCGGGAAATCGAGGACCTCGGCACGCTCCTTCGTGGGAGTCATGGACCCCACGGAGACGTCCCAGCGACCGCCCCATTTTCCGGCGGTGATGATCTCCCACGCCGGCGTGACGATCTTGAGCTCGGCGCCCAGGCGCTTGGCGATCTCGCGCGCGACATCCACGTCGAAACCGTCCATCTCGTTCTGGTCGTTGAGAAACGACTGCGGGGGATAAGCGGCGTCTGATGACAGCGTCAACGTCTTGGTGCTCATGATGCGGTCGAGAACTTCGCCGGCGCCGGCGCCGGCGCCGGTCAGCATCGCGGCCAGCGCCAGCGCGGTCACGGACAGCCGGACAACTATCGGTCTTTTCACGATGATCTCTCCTTAGGTTGAGTTTTTAGATATGGCCTCGGGCCAGCCAAAACTCTAACCAAGCTTCGCAGCGACGGCAATCCGCAAACGAACACCCTCATGGCGGCTCAATCCGCCATGACGAGCGCCACCACACCGACTCCGATGAGCGCCATCCCCAGCAACTCGACACGCGTGGTGCGCTCGCGAAAGAACAGCGTCGAGATGGCGAGAGCAAAGAGGAACTCGACCTGACCCAAGGCCTTGACGTAGGACGCCCGCTCGAGCGTCATCGCCGTGAACCAGCCGATCGAGCCGAGCGCCGAAGTGAGGCCGATGAACACGCACACCCGCCACTGCGACATCATGACGGGCAGCTGTCGAGGCGTTCTCACAGCAACGTAGGCGAGCAGGACGACACTCTGGACGATGACCATGGCGACCAGGGTCAGGCCGGCCGTCAGCAGAAACGCGTCGATGCCGAACGACAGGCTTGCCTTGCGGATCGACAGCGAGCACAGGGCGAACATGAGCCCCGAGGCCAGCCCCACGGCGGCGGCGCGGTTCCACAGCCCTCCCCGCGTCGCGGCCTGCCCGAGGCCGCCGCGCGCGGCCGACAGAACGACCACGCCTGCGACGCTGACGACGATCGCCAGCCAGCCCTGAACACTGATCCATTCGCCGAAGAAGATCGCGCCGAGGAAGGCCGTCAGGAACGCCTCGGTGCGGGCGTAGGTCGTGCCGACCGCGAAGTTACGCAGCGAGAACAGGTAGACCAGAAACACCGTGGCCAGAATCTGCGTGAGGCTCGCAAGCAGCGAATAGCCGATGAAGGCGCCGTTGAGAGGCGGAAGCGCCTCGTCCGTCCAGCCAATCACCCACACGAGATACACGAGCACGAACGGCAGCCCGAACACGAAACGCACGAGCGTGACCGCCACGGCGTCGAGGTGGGCGGTCAGGTGCTTCTGCGCCGCCGTGCGCAGCGTCTGCATGATCACGGCGAAGAGCGTTACCGCGATCCATAGCATTTCCATGGTTCTCCGGCGAAAGGACGTTACGTTCGATGACGGCCTGTGAGGCGCTCGGTAGCCTATGGGCAAGATGCGCGCAGGTCAATTTGCGGCGGCAGCAGCGGGCCGCTGCGCTCGGGCTTGCGGCGAGACGCTCCGGCAGCGAAGCGAAGCGGATGCGGGTCATCACACAGCACACCGACTCCGCCGCGGCCGGGATCCCGCAGAAAGCCGGCGTGTGGAAATCCCGGCGGCCGCCCGTTGTCATGCCATTCTCGAATTTCCGATTGCGGGTGCCCGCGAGCGCAACGGCCCTCGTGGAGCCTGACTTCGGATTTCAGGCTCTTTCGCGCGGCAGGGCGCACACCTGGCCGATCGCGGTCGTTGCAGCGGCTCAGTGAAGTTGAGCTAAGATTTGGTAAGATGTTCTTATGGATGTCAGGGCATTGGAACACCCAACAAAAGGCGGGGAGTAGTTGGCCGAGCGATCCAAACGGCGGGGCCGGCGACGGGGTTCGGCTTCAAAAGCGAAAACACGCAAGCACCGGCGACGGCTGTACGGTCTCGCGATCCTCGCGATCGTCTTGTCCGGCGCCATGGCCTTTTGGCTCGCCCTCCCCGAGAAGGAGGCCATCGCCGCCGTCACCGTGTACAAAAGCCCGACATGCGGGTGCTGCAAGGAGTGGATTTCGTATCTCGAGAGCCATGACTTTTCTGTCTCGGTGGTGAATCGCAACGACGTGACGCCGAAGAAGCGGGAATTGGGCGTGCCGACACGCCTGTACTCGTGTCACACGGCGAAGGTGGGGGGCTACGTCGTGGAAGGGCATGTGCCGGCCGAAGACATAGTGCGGTTGCTGGAACGCAGGCCGGACATTCGCGGGATCGGGGTGGCCGGCATGCCTGTGGGCTCACCCGGCATGGAACAGGGGTCGCAGAAGAACCCCTACACGGTATTCGCGTTCGACAATAGCCAGAACACTTCGGTTTTTTCCCGTCACTGAAAAGCCGCCGAGCGAGCGTGACCCCGAGGGAGCCGGTCTCCCCCGGAACGCCCTCCCGTGTCGGCGCTCCCGGTGGTGCACGACGAGTCGAGCGCCGAGCGAGGAACTCACCGGGCGCTTCGAGCCGAAGGTCGATAATCCGAGGTTCGCGTGCAACGTTACCGGGCACTACCCGGCCGGTATGATGGGCGCCTCTCGCTTCAAAAGGATCGAGCGTCGCTCGACGCCCGGGCAGTCGACGCACGGGCATCCCGCCGGCGGGGCGGATCGCCGCCGCTGCGACGGGCCTGTCGTCCGTCCACGACGGCCGCTATCGTTGAAAGATCCGCCCCCAACCCCTCACAGCGGACGGGTCCTGGCCGGCCAGCTCCAGGACCCGCCGCACCACTACGGCAACACTGTCGTAGACCGGAATACCCGTCTGCGATTCGAGCTGCTCTGCCAGCGGTGCGCCGGCGAGGTTGGTGCAGACGATGGCAATCGCCTCCGGCGCGCTCTGCGCGACCGCGCGACACATGCGCACGATCTCTGCCGCCGGGACCTCGGAGAAGCTGAAGTTGTCGCTCATGTCGAGGTGTGCCTCGGCCACGCATTCGAAACCGGCTTTGCCGAAGTTCTCCACGACACGGGCCTGCACGTCCGCGGTGTAGGGCGTCACCAGGCCGAAACGGCGAATTCCGTGACGGCGAAACAGCTCGACATTGGCAAGGATGGAGGTGGTGGCGGTGATCCCCGTGCGCTCGGTGATCATTCGGCAAAGCTCCTCGTCATGGGCGAAGCCGCGCCATCCCGCGGAAGTGCCGTTCCAGGCTATGACCCGGCATTTGGCATCGGCCAGAAGCTCCGCCGCGTCGAGAAAGCGCTCGTGGGCAAACTGGTCGAGGCCGTATTCACTGAGCGTGATCTCGGTGACCCGCAGGCGGCTGAAATGGACGCTGACCTGGCCCAGGCCACGGAGCATCTGCGTGGTGACGGGCTCCAGGACGGTGTTGGACGACGGCGTCAGCATGCCGAGCAGGGTGCGCTCTGTCATGAGGGGGATTCTTCCATGACGGGCGGCATCGGGCCATAGCCACCATGCCCGCCGCGGCGCCGCACCGGCGCCGCACGTCAGCTGCAGTTCAGGGAGTCGACGCTCGCGTGCCCGACCGCTGCCAGCACGATCGTTCGCCCGGCGGCCACCCCTTCGAGACAGACCTCAAACGTCTGGTTGGCCGGGGTGGTCAACGCGCCGGTGGATCTGAAGGTCACCGACGTCAGCGTGCCCGCGGGTACCTCGATGGTACCGGCGCCGGCCGGCCCGGCCTTCGCGGCGAGCACGACCTCCGCACCCCCATCGAGGCTGCCGTTGCCGTTGTCGTCGTTGAAAACGATCCAGCCGTTGGTCCAGACCTCCGCGCCGGCACAGGACGCCTGATCGTTGCTGGCGCAAACCGTGACCGGCCGGCCACGGGTGACCGCCTCGGAACGAGCCCGATTCAGTGTCGTCACGAGGCCGTTGGTGGCATCGGACAACCTGACGCCCTGGCTGTACAGCCGAAAGCTCGGTACGGCGATGGCCAGCAATATCGCGGCCACCGTCACCGCCGACAGGAGTTCGATCAGAGTCATGCCGGCCGGGCAGTGCCACGAGCGGCGTTGCGCGTGAAGCATGAAATCAGTCTAGCCACAAGCAACGGGTTTCTCCACGTGTCCCGCTTCGAGGCAGGGGTGCGCTTGTTTGAAGGGTCGCCTGGCGGGGTGCCCACGCGGTGCAACACCGCGGACAACGTCTATACTCACGGATCATGGGCGAGAGAACGTTCCGCAGGCCGGCCGGACGCAGCCGCCGCCTCGCGCGCGGCGCGGGCGGCTTCACGTTGATCGAACTGCTGATCGTCGTGGTGATTGTGGCCGTCATCGCTTCCATAGCCATCCCGACGTACCACGATATCGTCGTGCGCAGTCGCCGCAGCGACGCCACCGTCGCCCTGAGCGAGATGGCCAATCTGCAGGAGAAGTTCTACTCGTCGAATTTCGTCTACGCCACCGTGGCGGCGGCGCTGCCCTACCCGGCCACCTCGCAGGACGGCTATTACACGCTCAGCATCCCCGTGGTGACCACCGTGCCGGCTTACACGTTGCAGGCGGCGGCGGTGGGCTCGCAGGCCAGCGACGACCCGGCCTGCGCCGTCATCACCCTCAGCTCGACAGGCATCAGAAGTCCGTCTGACTGCTGGTAAATACCGTTCATCGGTTCATAACGTCCGTTTATCTGCTCTAACTGGCGCTTGGTTGATCCTCGACCATGCTCTAGATGGAGGAGATGAACGGTATAAAAACAGTGACTGATGGCCTTGAAGCCGCGACGCATCGGGACACTGCAGCCCAGAACTGCAGCTCGGGCGGGACGCGCAGCACTCACGATGGAGCAGCGATCCGTGCTCCGGCAGCCCCCCGCGGCGGCCGGCAGACGGGATTCTCGCTGATCGAGGTACTCGTCACCCTGCTCGTCATGACGGTGTCGCTGCTGGGGATGGCGATGCTGCAGGGTCAATCCGCCCGCTTCGTGTCCGATGCCGCGGTTCGCAGCCAGGCGAGCGCGCTGATCTACGACATCATCGATCGCATCCGCATGAATCCGAGCAATGCCAACGCCTACACCAGCGGCGACCCGGGCGGGGACTGCGACACGGTCGTGGTGTCGGTGGCGAACGACCTCAACTGCTGGTACCAGGCGGTGGTCGACACACTGCCGCAGGGGGGCGGATCCATTATGGAGACCAGCACGGAGTACCGCATTACGGTGTCCTGGCAGGACCGGGCCATACGCCGGGGCGACGGCACCCCGGTGACCCGTCAGCTGCAGGTGGCCGTGGAGCTCTAACGCATGAACGTTGCGCACCCAGGTTGGCGCCGCGCGGCCGGCATCAGTCTCATCGAGCTGATGGTGAGCATCGTTGTCGGCCTGCTGCTGCTGGCCGGTGCCGTACAGATACTGGCCAGCTCTCGGAAAAACGCCGAGGCCACGGACTACTCGGCACGACTTCAGGAAAACGCGCGCTTTGCCTTGCATTTTCTGTCCTACGACCTGCGCATGGCGGGTTACTTCGGTTGTTCCAGCGACCTGGCGAACGCCGGAACATCGGTTCTCACCGGCACGGACGGGGGCGGCGGCAGCGACGGCAGCTCCGACTCGCTGACGGTGAGTTACGCCAATCCGACCGACGCAGGCATCGCTACGACGTCCATCATTCCTCCCGAGATAGATTCGGCGGCGACGTTGCAGCTGGTTGTCGATCCGAGCGTCTGCGGTCAGGCCAGTTGCAGCCTCGCCGATGTCGATGCGAACTGGGAGACCGCCAATACCATCGTGATCAGTGACTGTGAGGGAGCTGCGATAGCGCCGGTCGTGAGCGTAGACATATCCAACTCACGCATTACGCTCGGCGTCTCGAGCCTGAATCGATTCTTTCAGCCCGGGGCGGAGGTCCGGCGCCTGGTCAACAACACGTACGACGTAGGCGCAGGCTCACGGGGACTGCCGGCGTTGCGCCGCAACGGCAGCGAGCTGATTCCCGGGGTCGAAAACCTGCAGGTACTGTATCGAACGATCAGCGGCCAGCAGGCGGCTCCGCCAGAGTGGTCGTTGATCAACGGCGTGAACATCGGGCTGCTGTTACGCAGCATCAGCAACTACCGTCCCGACGTAAACGACTCCGGAGAGCTCGGCACCTTCAACGAGCAGGACGACGGCGAGCACACCGTGCTCGATCAGCCCGTGAGCGTCGGACCCCTGCGTGGCGACCGGCGCGTGCTCGAGACCTCCATCAAGGTGAGGAACAGGACATGATGAGGTTGCGTTCTGGTCATGGGCAGGGCGGCGCCCACGCTCAGCGAGGTGCGGCCCTCGGTGTGGCGCTGATAATCCTGCTGGTGGTCACCCTGCTCGGAGTCGGGGCGATGGCCCTTACGGGCACCGAGCAGCAGATGGCGCGAAACTTCCAGGAACTCAACCGCGCGTTCCAGGCAGCCGAGAGCGGGGTGACCCGCGCCCTGTCCCAGCGGAGCCTTTTCGGTTCTCACAGTTCGACGAACACCGCGCTCACGGGCATAGGCGCGTACGACGCCAGAGCTGACGTGGCGATCGGCTACCTGGCATCCACCAAGCCGTCCCGCATCAGCGATGTGTGGGATCCTGAAAAGGTCTCATTTCATCACTTCAACATACGCAGCGAGGGTGTTACCACCAAGACGAAAGCGCGGGCAACGGTCACGCAGGGCGTCTTCGTCGTCGGTGCGCCCACCGGAGATATCTTGTTCGAGCAATGAGACAGATTCCAACGATGCGAATCAACAGGGGATCGTTGTCTGCCAGCAATTGGATTGGGGCACGCACCGCATATGGCGCGTGAAGAAACTAGTCGGCTCGGGGTGAGCAGGCCATGAAAAAAATACAACAGACGATTACGGTGACCATCGCTTCTGTCTTGATGGGGGCGTTCGTTGCTTTGCTGCTTAACGTCAACTCGACGACCCAGGCGGCCGACACCGATATCTACTTCGCGGACCTGACCAATCCGAGCGTCGAAGAAGACATTGCCGCCAACGTCCTTTTCATGCTCGATACGTCGGGCAGCATGGGCGGCACGGACGGCACGGGCACGACCCGGCTCGAGCGCATGAAGCAGGCCCTGAGAGACATCCTGAACAACTCGGCCGGGATCAACATCGGCCTGGGCAGTTTCCATCCCGAAATGGGAGCGCCCATCGATTATCCGATCGCTTACATCGACGGTGATGCCACGGAACTGCTGGGCGACGGCAGCGGCGGCACTGTCACTCAGGGCGGCGGCACCAGTCCGCTGTCATTCATCGAGGCCAACTCCGACGACGCCGAGGAGAACATGACCACCAACGCCGTCGTCATCGACCGCACGACACTGAAGATGCCGCGCACGGGCACGTCGCTGCCCGTGCCAACCCCGACCACGAGCACTTTTTCGCTTATGGCAGGCCCCGACGACGCCCGGGAGACACCGGGCGCCTCGAACTGGGTGTGTTGCTGGACCCTCGTTACCGAACCCGGCACGATGTATGTCGATGAGCTGTCGCTGCCGCTCGGCGCCGGAATCGGCGGCAACGACATGGTGGGCCTGCGTTTCCCGAATGTGATCATCCCCCAGGGAGCGACGATCCTCGATGCGAAGATCGAGCTCACCGTTGCGCCGACCCCCTCGACCGGCGACACCGACCTCACCATCGCGGGCCACGACATCGACGATGCCCCGGATTTCAGCGTCACGCCGATCGCAACACGAAACCGCACCAACGCAACGGTCGATTGGAGCAACGTGTTCGACCAGGCCGCCGAAACCGTCCTGACCTCGCCGCAGCTGCGCACCATCGTCCAGGAGATCGTCGACCGGCCCGCCTGGGGTGGCAACAACGGCATCGCCTTCGTTCTCGAGGGCAGCGGCGCCCGCGACGTCAAGTCCGTCGAGGGCGGCGGAGTGACCAGACTGGTGGTGACCTACGTCCAGGGCGTCGTCGGCATCGAGCTTCAGGTGCAGAGTGACAACGACGACGCCGAGGAGCTGCCCACCGGCACGGTGACCCGCGGCAGCAACACGCTCGAGGTGGTCGAGTACACCGGCACCCAGCAGATCTGCGAGGACGTCTACGAGGCGAGGTGCGACTTTGGACAAACCTGGCTCGATTTTCCAACACTGGCCGACGCGCAGGCATACGCCGCTGCGTGCGATACCTACCGGGGCCGCTGCGACGACACGCAGGCCTGGACCGACTATTTTGACGCGGACGCGTGCACAACCGCGATCAATGACCTTACCTGTGGCGGCCCCCCGACGGCGATCGAGTGGCGGTGCGACTGGGGCCAGGACTGGGATCCCTACGCGGGAACGCTCATTGAGTGTCAGACCGCCAGTGCCGACGGCAGCCTGTGCACGCCGATCGAGGCGGTCGAACGCCGCTGCGACAACTCCGAGGACTGGGTCGACTACGTTGGAACCCTCGCCGAATGCCAGGCGGGGATTGCTGCGTACTGCGGCGACCCAATCACGACCTACTCGTGCAACAGCGGCTGGTGCGGCGGAACGATCGATCAGAACGACCCGACCATCAACACCTGCAGAAGGTGGGATTGGGACCTGGACAGCTGCGTGCTCGACCCCACGAACTACTCGTCGAACACCACCAATGACAATCCCGCCTGCCAGATCGCGTCGATCACCAACGATAATCCTCAGTGCCAGGAAATCGATCTCGGGCGCGCCTGCGAGAACGCCTACGAGCCGCAATCGCGAACGAGGCAGAACTGCTGGAACGAGCCCTACACCGGGGAACAGACGGTGGGCCTGCGTTTTCAGTCGGCAGCAATCCCGGAGGGTGCCACGATCCTCTGGGCGGACCTCGAACTCACGGTCGATGTCGAGAACACGGCGCAGGCCGACGTCGTCATCCACGGCGAGGGTAGCGCAAACTCGGTGCAGTTCCAGTCCACCCTCAATAACATCAGCAGCCGCACGGCCACGGCGAGTTCCGTTACCTGGAACGATATGCTGGCGCCGGCGGCCAACGAGACCCTGATCAGCCCGAACTTGGCCCCTGTGGTGCAGGAAATCATCGATCTCGGCGGCTGGACTGAGGGCAACGCGCTGACCGTCATGCTCACCGACGACCCGTCTGTGGGCAATATCGCGGATCGCCTCATACGCTCGCACGACGACAGCTCGACGCTCGCGCCACGGCTGCGGGTGTGGTTTGCCGAAGGCGCCGGCGACGCGCAGACCGTGGGGCTGCGGTTTGCCGACGTCAGCGTGCCCCAGGGCGCACAGATCGAAAGCGCCTTCCTCGAGTTCCGTGTGGCCCAAAGCACGCAGGAACTCTCCGACATCACCATCCACGGCGAAAAAAACGTGGCGCCTGTGACGTTCACGACCGCCGCGTCGAACATTTCCAGTCGCTTAACCACCGTTGAGTCCGTCGCCTGGAACGCAGGCTCGGTTCCGCCGCTGGGACCGTGGAACAACGTCGGCGAGGTGCAGCAGTCGCCCGACATCAAAGCCATCGTCCAGGAACTCATCGCTCAAAACGACTGGTGCGGCGGCAACCCCATGGCGTTCATCCTCACCGGGGACACCGGTCGGCGGATCGCGTCGAGCTTCGACAACGATCCGAGCCTCGCTCCGGTGCTGCGCATCAACTTCACCACCCCCGACGGCACCGGCTGTACCAAGGTGACCACGATCACCCAGGTTTCGAGCGGCGGTGACGACGTCACCGAGTCGGCCACGACGGGCGGTATCACCACGGGAAGTACCGACCTCGACATCGTGCAGCGTCACGTGGGTCTTCGCTTCCGCAACGTGTCGGTTCCCAACGGCGCCACGATCGTCGACGCCTACCTCGAGTTCGAGGCAGACGAAAACGACACCCTCAACGTGGCCAATACCAGCATCTACGGGGAACTCACTCCGGATGCCGCGCCTTACACCACGGCCGGCTACAGTCTCACCACCGGGCGGACTTATACCAGTGCCGTCGCGTGGAACGATATTTCCGACTGGAACACGGGCGCGACGTACCGCACGCCGAGTCTCACCACCACGGTGCAGCAGATCGTCGATCAGGCGGACTGGTCGTCGTCGCAGTCCATGGCGTTCTGGCTGGAGTACGACGCATCCTGGTGTGCCGACTGGGATGACGGCGACTGTGACTCGATCCGCGATCGCAGCGCCTGCTCGTACGAGTCGGGCTGCGCCGCGCCGAAGCTGGTTATCGAGTACCAGTTCGGAAACGCGGTCGTCCTGGGCAGCGGCGACGGTGGACAACCCGGCCCCGGCTCGGGAAATATCGCCGCGGTGCGCAACGTCATGCTCGACACCATCAACCAGTTTCAGCCCAACGGCTGGACGCCGATCGTCGACGCCCTGTACGAGGCCGCCCGCTACTACACGGGGCAGGACGTCTACTACGGCCGCACCCGCGGCGCAGGACCGGACTATGACGGCTCCAATGCCGACAATGCGCTGCTGAACGGCGCCGAGTTCTCACGACTGAGCCACCCGGCGACCTATACGGATGCCGACACCGCCACCATCGTGAGGGATGGGCAGTGCACCGTGACCAACCCTCAGCACCGCGACTGCCGCACCGAGCGGCTCACCAGCGCTCCGCACACCTACATCCAGCCCGAGTCGGGCTCGTGCAAGCCGAGCTATCTGGTGCTGCTCTCCGACGGCGAGGCGAACCGCAATCATTCCGAGGCGCTTATCGAGAACATGATCGGCACCAACTGCACGGCCCAGATCACGCTCGAGGACGGCAGCGGCATGCGCGCGCCCACCCAGGGCGAACGCTGCGGCGTGGACCTCGCGCGTCACCTCTACGAGAACGATCACTGGAATCTCGTCGGCGGCAACAACAACATCAAGACCTTCACGATCGGTTTCAACCTAACCGGCAGCCGGGGCACGGCGGCGCGCGAGTTCCTGCGAGAGGTTGCCACTGCCGGCGGCGGGCAGTTCTTCGAGGCGTCTAGCGCCGCCGAACTGACCGCGGTGTTCCAGACCATCCTCACCGTCGTTCGCGAGGAAATCGGTTCCTTCACCATGCCTTCGCTTTCGCTCAACGTGTTCAATCGTCTCGTGCACAACAACACGGTATTCTTCAGCGTCTTCGGACCGTCGCCCAAGCAGCGCTGGATGGGCAACGTGAAGAAATTCCAGCTGTGCACGGCAACCGACGGCAGTTGCACACCCGGCGAGGTGCTCGACGCCAACTTCATGCCGGCGGTGATCACCGATCCGGCCGACCCTAGCTACGGCAATCTGAACCCCAACGCCCGCGGTCTGTGGAGCGGTCCGCAAGATGACGCCCTCGACGTCACCGACGGCGGTGCCGGCGAGAAGACGCCGCTGCATACCACGCGCACGGTCTACTGGTCTGACGGCACCACGCTGCGACCCATCAATCGGGATTTCGAGCTCGCGAATCCGGATACGTTGCTCAAAACCGTGCTCCATGCCGAGGGCAACTGCGACGTGGCCGGCGCGGCGGACAACAATTGCCTGAATACGCTGATCGAGTGGATGCTCGGTAAAACAGGCACCAACCCCGACGAGCCTCGCGGCGTGGATGCCCTGCATCGCTGGTCGTGGTCGGATGCACTGCACAGCGATCCACAGATCCTGCCCTTCGGCGGAACCGAGTCAGATCCCATCCAGAAGGTCCTGATCGGCAGCAACGGCGGCGGTCTGCACCTGATCAACGAGTTGACGGGTGTGGAGGAGTGGGTCATCTACCCGAGGCCCACACTCGGAATGCAGCAACAGCTGATGTCCTACGTGGACGCCGAGCACCTTTACGGGTTGGATACCCGGGCCACCGCACGTATCAGGGACGCAGACGGCGACGGCGTGATCGAGCCCGCCGACGGCGACTATGTGCACGCGTACATTGCCATGCGCCGCGGTGGTAACGCCATCTTTGCCTTCGACCTCACGCCCGACGCCGCCGCCGGGCTCACAGACCCCGCGGCCACGGGCGGCATCACGCCCGAGAGGCTGTGGAGCATCGAGGGAGGCGTCACCCCGGAATTTGATCAGCTGGGGCAGACCTGGTCGGTGCCGAAAGTGACCCGCATCAACGTCAACACCGTCCTTGCCGACGGCAGCATCGCGGTCCGACCCAAGACCGTGCTGATCTTCGGCGGCGGCTACGACCTGGGCCAGGACAACGGCTTCGGCGCCGATGCGGTGGGCAACGCGGTCTACATCGTCGATGCCGATACGGGACAGCGTCTATGGTCGGCGACGGGGCCGGGGAGCTGCGGCGGGCTCGGCAACTGCCTCGAGTTGCCCGGCATGACGTTCAGCATCCCCGCCAACGTCACGACGATGGACTCCGACCCCGACGACGGCCGATCCTTCACCGACCAGTTGTACCTGGTCGATGTCGGCGGTCAGGTGTGGCGAATCGATCTCGCATCGAACCTGGCCGACTCCACCGGGGGCCGTCTGGCGGCGCTGTCCACCGACGAGGCGACCGGCGGGCCACCCACCGCCGCCGACCAGCGCAAGTTCTTCTATGCGCCGGCCGTCGCAAAGGTGGCGGGCGACATCTTCTCGAACACCACCGAGCACAACCTGGTGGTCGTGATCAGCGGCAATCGCTCCGATCCGCTCGGTACGGCTACTCAGGACCGTGCCTACGGTATCCGCGACTTCCAGGTCGGGCAGCGAATCACTCACGACGTCAACGGTGCGCCGGAGAACTATCCGATGTGCAATGGCCAGTCGCTCTGCAACACGCCGCTCAACCACACTGATCTGCTCGACGTGACCGACCTGGTGATCGTCGACCCCAACACGACTGATCCCATGCTCGCCGCGGCGGCGCAGGATCTCGCCGGCGCCCACGGTTGGTACTTCAATCTGACAACCTCGGGTGAAAAGGGCTGGGCGCGTGCTACCGTCCTGGAGAACAACATATTCTTCACCGTGTATGTGCCCGGAAACTCCGAGCAGGCAGCGACAAGCTGCACCATCGAGCCCGGCTATTCTCGTCTGTACGGCGTCAACGCATTTACCGGAGCACCGGTTTATCCGGACTGGTCGGGCGATATGACGCTCACGACGGCCGATCGGTTCCGCTACCTCGGCGCGGGCCCGACCGCGGAGGCATCGCCCGCGTATCTCGACTCCGGCCCCGTCCTGCTCGTGCCAACGGGCGGCGGCGCTATCGCTCAGGATCCCAACATCAGTGTCCAGATCCAGAAAACGTTCTGGTACGAGTGATCCGGGCGATGGCATTCGAGGCCGAAGGCAAACAACGGGAGAAATCGTCTCATGTATGACCTTGCACCGAAGCAGAGCTATACCGAGCCTGGGCAAAAGGCCGTTCGAACGCAACCGTGCGGTAAGTGTGGCTACCAGCGGCGTCCCGAGGACCTTGCCCCCGATTACGAGTGCCCGCGCTGCGGCATCGTCTATGCGAAATTCGATGCCTCCCTGGAGTCGGCGCGCAGTGCGGACCCGCACAGCATCGCCTGTTCCTGGTGCGGGGCCGAGACTCCCCGCGGGCGCAAACATTGCGTGCGCTGCGGCGCCTCCAGCAGCGGCGACTGGCGCTAATCGGCGCCGGCCGGCGGCCCTGAGCGTCGCCGACAGGCTGGCGTTATCCGCGTAAACGCCCGTTGCCCATGCTGCGGGCGCTCCGCGCCGGTGTAAGGCGCCGCATCGAGCAGCGAGTGTGCGCCCGAACCGCCGCCCCCGTCGACGAACGGATCGTCACCGAGTTCCGGCACGCCGGAACAGGCAGGGCCATCAGTCGTAATCGACCCGCAGTTGCGGCGCCGCACGCTGCTCGGCTCTCTCGCCGCCACCCGCCTCCCGCGCACCCACGACGCTCTCGAGCAGCCGATTCGTTTCCGCCTGCTCCTGCCGGATCTTCTCCAGACGCCGCTTCAAACCGAACACGGCCAGCGGCAGCAGCAGCCACAGCAGGGCGATGACGGCCAGACACACCGCCATTGCCGCCTGCGCGAGCGGCGGCAGCGCATCGAATAAGGCACCGAGGTCACGCACGTCGTCTCACCTCCGAAGGCAACGGGCCGGGGCGCGCGCCGGCGCCCGTGACGCATTGTACGACAGCCCCCGCCGCGGGCCCTGCGTCCCGTGGGCCCGGACCGGGTCTGCCAAGGGCCCTACGCCGCCGGCGGCGCCTGCGCGGGGACGGGCTCCAGGCATCGCGGCGAGTCGTTCGCCGGGTCGTTGACCAGCGTGCTCACCGCGTGGGCATGCATGGCGTCGCTCGGGTAAGCGCTCAAAACACCCGCAAGCGGTTCACGCCGTTCGATACCCGGATCGAGCCACAGATCGAAGTCCTCGGGGCCGACAATCACCGGCATGCGCTCGTGGATCGAGCGGGTGGCGTCGTTGGCGGCCGTTGTGAGAATGCAGCAGGTTTCCACGGGGCCGTCCGCCGTGAGACAGCGGTTCCACAGCCCGGCGAACGCGAACGGGCCACCCGAGTTGAGCGTGATGTAGTAGGGCTGCTTGCGCCCGTGCGCGAGTCGCTGCCACTCGTAGTAGCCGTCCGCCGCAATCAGGCAGCGCCGCCTGCGAAAGGGCACCCGGAAGTAGGGGCGCTCGTGCACGGTCTCGGCGCGCGCGTTGATGGGCTTGCGCGCCTTCGTGTCCTTCGCCCACTGCGGGAGCAGCCCCCAGTACAGGCTCACCCATTCGCGCCCACCGGTCTCGGCGTTGCGCGCGAGCAGCAATGCCTGGGAAGGCGCGATGTTGTAGCGCGGCTTGAGGGTCGCCCTGCCGTCGGCGCTGAGGCCGGGGATCAGCGCGACGAACTCCTGCAGCGAGCTGTGACGGGCGAAACGGCCGCACATGTCGGGAAGCGTGGGCAGTACGACTGGGTTACTGAACGTTTGTACAGTTTATCGGCTCGGCCGCGACCCGCGCAAACGCCCCGCCCGGCAACGTCGCGCTCAGCCGTTCGAAGCCCCCCCTGCCCCTGCCCGGTCCCCCGGGGCGCCGAACGGCTCCAGGGCACGCCGTATCCGGTCGGGAATGGGGACCGAGCGCAGGCTGCCGTCGTCGCCGATGTGGGCGTACACGCGCACCGCCCGACCCCGGGTTACGGCTGCACCGCTGGACGAGTGCCGCGCCTCGCACTTCCAGGTGAGCGTGCGCTCACCGATGTGCGCGAGCGTGAGGCTGTTGGTGACCCGGTCGCCGTACGCCGCGGGCCCGACGAAGCGAAAACGGATGTCACCCATGACGAAAGTGGTACGTTCGCCGCGGATCATGGCGTCGATGGGATAGCCGATGCGGCGAAAGAGCTCGTGCTCGACGTCGTTGAACCAGGCCAGGATACGCGGATAGTAGACCAGCCCGAAGGGGTCGGACTCTCCCCAGCTGACCGTGACCTCGGTGCTGAACGACGGCATCTGCGCGCTCCTCGAGGATTGCCTCTCACAAGACGCGCCCGGCGTCGAGCCGGTCGCGAAGCGGATGCCGCGGCGGCACGGCGTGATGCGGGCCGACCTAAGCCTCGCGACTGTAGCCCAAGGCGCGGGCGATTACCAAGCCTGGGTGGACTCACGCGCCGCGGGGCTGGAACAGGCTGCGTCGGCCTGGGCACACGACCCGGAGCCGCCGTGACACGCCGCCTGTGCCGGCGCCCGGGCATTGCCATCTTCGACGGGCTGTCGTAACCCTGGCGACGCGGCTCGGCGGCTACGTCTACCTGCGAAAGCAGCGCCCGGACCCGGGCGTCTGGCACCGGGCGGATCTGGACGCCGAGTTCCGTGCGGCAGACGCGGAAACGGTGACGCACATCGAAGAACGCCGCCGGGGTCGAGGAGCAGCTCTTCGAGCAACTCGACGCGCGGGTCTAACAGCGCATACCCGACTCCGAACGCCGCCAACTCAATCGTTATTTCCGCGGCGGGATGATGGATCCGGCCACCGGCAGCGTCAACGGCAATCGCACCTTCGCGCCACCGCGGCCCGACGCGCAGGCCAGTCCGCCGACGGTGCCGGCCTCCCCCCCTCTCTTGATGCCCCGGGGGTTGTGCGCTGCGGCAGTCGCCGCCCGCAAACCCCGGCCCTGGCGGCTGTGAGCGCATGGCGAACGGCCCCCGCATGGTCTATGCTTCCCAGCAGGGGTGTTTCCGAACCACGCCGCACGGGCGGGCGATTCCACAGGAGCGTAACGGGTGACTGCGACTCCGAGGCAGGCTCTCGCAGCCAAACAGAAAGAGATGTTGCTGGTCATGATCACGTTGTCCTTCATCGAGGACAACGGCCTCATGTCCTCGTCGCAGCTCAGCGCCGCCAAGAAAAGTCTGCAGGCATTGTTCATACGCACCAGCAGCGAAGAGACAATGCTGCGCAAGCTCATCGACATGCTGAAGGTAAATCACGACATTCACGAGGCCTTCAGCGCCATCTCCAAGGTAAGTATCCGCATTTCCACAGGCGTCGAGACGATAAGCAGAAAGCTGAGTTATGTCGGTCAGTACATCAGCTCGCTGCCTCTCACGCCGGAGGAAAGCAGCGAGTTCTTCGCGCCTTTCGTGGCTTTCACGCAGAAGTTTCGCGGCGAGATCATCAGATTCAACCAGTGCATCGAGAGCTATCTCAGCCTGCGCGAGACGGAGGCGAAACGCGCCAAGGAGCTTCTCATCGCAAAAGAAGCCAGCGAGCGGTTGAAGAACCGCCTCTCCGGGTCTTTGGCCGCCGACACGCACGGTGAGGTAGAGCGGACCATCAAGAACGAGGTCATGACCAATTTCGATTACGCCAGCACCCTGAGCAAGCTCGAGGACGTCCAGCACGATTCGAAGCGAGCGGCCCAGGAGATCGAGCGAATCCTGGTGAACCTCAAATACATGTGCCAGATGGCGATGAATCCGGAGATGCGCGAGAAGACCGATCAAACGCAGGCGAGAACCGAGCACCATGACATCTTCACACTGTTCGCTCTGGCCTTGACACGTTTCCCGCGCATTGAGTCCATCAAGGAATTCATCATAGAGTATTTCAAGCTTTACCAGCGGGCCTATGGCATGTTCGCCCTCGACTTCGACAATCTGAACAAGGCCGTCGATGCCATCGCCAAAAACCCCGACGAGTATTTCGACGCCAAGGACGAGGACGAGGACATCAAGGGCAAACGGGACAAGCTCAAGAAGTACGAAGGCCTGATCCCCTTCCTCGAGAGCGCCTACGCCAGCATGGCCAACACCCAGGACGCACAGTTCGGGAAGTTCTCGAAGCAGATCTCGGCACTGATGACCACCCGTGACCCGCGCTGGGCGCACATCAGCGAATCGCTGCTGATGGCCAAGGTCGCCGCCGAAGCCGACCTCACCACCCGCCTCAACGCCGCCTGAGCGGCAGCGCCGGAAGCAACTGCAATTCGCCGGGCGACCCGCCGATCAGGCGGGTCGGGAGGTCTTGCCCTGGCCGCGCCGCGGCAGACCGAGCGGGCCGAACCCGGGCAGCAACCGGCGCAAATCCTCCAGCATCGCGTAGTGCACCGGGATGAGGATCAAGGTGACGAAGGTTGCGAACAGCACGCCGAAGCCGAGCGAGACAGCCATGGGAATGAGGAACTGCGCCTGGGTGGTCCTCTCGAAGATGAGCGGCGCCAGACCCGCGAAGGTGGTCAGTGACGTCAGCAGAACGGGCCGAAAACGAACCACGCCGGCGGTCGTGATCGCCCCGTGCAGGGTCATGCCCTCGAGACGCTTGCGATTGACGTAGTCGACGAGCACGAGACTGTCGTTGATGACCACGCCGATCAACGCCAGCATTCCCATGATGCTGATCACGCTCAAATACAGACCGAGGATCATGTGACCGAGGACCGCTCCGACGATGCCGAAGGGGATGACGGACATGACGATGAAGGGCTGCAAGTAGGATTTGAACGGAATCGCGAGCAGAGCGTAGATGACGAACAGGACGAATATCAGGCCGAGCCCGAGGCTGCCGAACGACTCGCGCTGTTCCCGCGCCTCACCCTCGAAGCTGTAGCGAACCGACGGATAGCGCAGCTGCAACCGGCCGAGGAAGGCATCGAGATCGGCCTTGACGGCCTCGATATCGCCGGCGTCCTTGTTGATGTCGGCGATCACGTTCAGGGTGCGGTTGCGATCGATGCGTTTGATGCTGCTGTAGCTCTGGCCGACACTCACACTGGCTACCTCGGAGAACGGCACCTCCACGCCCGACGGCGTACGGATGCGCATCGTCTCCAGCGTATCCAAAGATTGCCGCTCCGACTGCGTGAAACGCACCATGACGCGCACGTCCTCGCGGCCACGCTGTATGCGCTGCGCCTCCGCACCGAAGAACGCCTCGCGCACCTGACGTGCCAGCTGCGACGCACTCAGACCCAGCAGCTCGGCCTCGGGCCTGATGGAGAGCCGAATCTCCTCCTTGCCGTCGTCCGCCGTGTCGCTGATGTCGAACACACCGGGGTACTCGGCCAGCCGCGTCTTGACCTCCTCGCCCATGGCGACCAGAGCCTCGAAGTCGCTGCCGCTCAGCTGCACCTCGATGGGATTGCCGCCCCGGCCGATCTCGGCGCGGAAGGTGAGCTCCTGGGCCCCCGGAATGTTGCCGATACGCTTGCGCCACTCGCGCACGATCTCTGAGCTGGTGACCTCGATAGTGCGCTCCTCCGGCGCGACGATCTCGAAGAGCACGCTGCCGACATTGGAGCTGCCGTCACGGCCCACTATGGCGAGAATGTTCTTGATGGCGCTCTGACCGGTCTGCGGATCGACGTAGGCGTCGCGCAGATTGCGCGCTGCAAGCTCCACGCGCGCGATCTCCTTCGCGGTGACCTCGAACGGCGTTCCGGGTGCCATCGTCAGGTAGCTGCGCGCCGTCTCGCTCTGCACGCGCGGGAAGAACAGGTAGGCGATGCGCCCACCCGCAACCAGCGACAGCACCAGCACGGCGATCCCGACGAAAACAGACCACGTGAAGTAACGCTGGCGCAGCGCCGCCCCGAGCAGCGGGCGGTAGAAGCGCAGTATCGCCGTCTCGAGACCGTTGGCCACCGCCCGCTGCACCCGCACCAGCAGATTGTGGTGCCGGTCGTCGTCGCCGTAGATGCGCAGGTGCTTGAGGTGCGCGGGAAGAATCAACTTGGACTCGACGAGGGAGAACAGCAGAACCGGAATGACGATGATCGGGATCTGGGCGAACAGCTGTCCCCGCACGCCCTCGATCATTCCCAGCGGGAGGAAAGCCGCCACCGTGGTCAGCACGCCGAAGGTCACCGGCACCGCCACCTCGTGCGTCCCCTCGATCACGGCGCGGGTCGGATCCCGGGTCACTTTGAGGTGCTTGTAGATGTTCTCGCCGGTGACAATGGCATCGTCGACGACGATACCGAGCACCAGTATGAAGGCGAACAGACTGATGACGTTGATGGTGACGCCGAGCTCGGGCATCAGCGCCAGAGCCCCCATGAAGCTCGCGGGGATGCCCACGCACACCCACAGCGCCACGGAAAAGCGCAGAAACAGGGTGAGCAGCACCAGAATCAGCAGTCCGCCCTGCACGGCGCTCTTCAGCAGCGTGCCGAGCCTGGCCTTGACGATCCGGGCGCGGTCGCGCCAGTAGGAGATCTTGACTCCGGCGGGCATTTTCGCCGCGGCCTCGCTCACGTATGCCTTGACGGCGTCGGAGATGTCGATGGCGTTCTGCTCGCCGACGCGATAGATCTCGATCACCACCGCCGGAGCGTTGTCGAAGCGCGCCATCACCGGATTCTCTTCGAAGCCGTCGACGACGTCGGCGACGTCGGCCAGGGTGAGACGCGTGCCGTCCTCCCGAGAAAGGACCACTATCTCCTCGAAATCGGCGCCCACGTAGGCCTGGCCCTTGGTGCGCAGCAGCACTTCGCCTCCCGGCGCCTTGATGGAGCCGGCGGGCAGGTCGAGCGAGGCCCTGTTGATCGCCGCCGCTATGGACTCCAGGGTGAGTCCGTACTGCTGCAGCGTCGACTCCGAGACCTCGATCGACACCTCGTAGGGCCGCACGGCGGTGAGCTCGACCTGGGTGACGACGGGCAGCGCGACGATGTCGTCGCGCACACGTTCGCCGAGCTGACGCAGCTCGCGCTCGGGCAGATCGCCGCTGACCACCACGCTGATGACCTCACGGCGGCGCTGAGCGATGCTGTACACCGGGCGCTCGGCCTCGTCGGGGAACGTGATGATGGCGTCGACCTTGTTCTTGACGTCGTCGAGCAGCTCGCGCACTTCGTAGCCCTTCTCGATCTCAACGTCGACGGTGCCGAAACCCTCCGCCGCGCGCGCGCGGATCTCCTTGATGCCCTCGATCTCGTGGATGGCCTCTTCGATCTTGATGACCACGCCTTCTTCGACCTCGAAGGGCGTCGCGCCGCGATGAACGACCGCGATCTGTATGATGTCGAGCTCGAACTCGGGAAAGACCTCCAGCGGGATGCGGGTCCAGACCGCGTTCAGGCCGAGCGCGATGATGACGAACATCAGCAGGTTGGCGGCCACGCCGTTGCGGGCGAACCAGGCGATCATGCCGTTCACGAGCTGTCGTTCTCCGCCCGGGAAGCAGACTCGGCGCGCTCCCCTCCCCGCCCGCCGCCGCCCTGCTCTGCCGCGTCCAGGACGCGCCCCTGCTCGTCCACGAGGGTCGTGCGCACGGTGGTCGGGCCGCTGAAGGTGATCGCGGTAAGCGCGACGAGCTCACCCTCGCTCAGGCCCTCGCCGACGACGACGTGGGTAGGATCCCGCCATACCACCTCGACCTTACGGCGCGAAAGGCGCTTGTCCGCATCGACCACGTCGACCGCGCCGCCGAGGCGAATGGCCGCGCGCGGCAGCACAATGACGTCGCGCAGCAACCGGCCTTCGATGGCCGCCTCGACGAACTGGCCCACCTTGAGCGGCGGACTGCCGCTCGGACGTTTGCCGTAGGGGTCGTCCACCTGGGCCACCAGGAACGTCTGGCGACTGAGCGTGTCGATCGCGCCTTCGGCCCGCACGATACGCCCCTGCCAGCGGTAGCTGCGGCGCCCGATGCTCGCCGTCAGCGTCACGCGCGGGCCCGCGTCCGCCGTCTCGCTGTCGCCGCGATACTGCTCCGGCACGTCGATATGCTCGAGCTGTGCGGGCGTGAGCGGCAGACGGATCTCGGCGTAGTCGACGGCGTAGATGCGGGCAAGCGCCGTGCCCGGCGACACGTACTGGCCGATGTCGACGTTGTTCTCCAGCATCCGGCCGGCGTAGGGCGCGGCCACCGCGGTGCGCTCGAGGTTGAGACGGGCGCGCTCGAGCTCGGCCGCCGCCGCGGCCACCGCGGCGCGCGCGCTCGCGAGCTGCGGCTTGCGCAGGACCAGGGCCGAGGGCTGCTCCCCGCCGCCCAGACGCTTCCAGTCGATCTCGGCCTGGGCGGCGCGCGCCCGCTCCTCCTCGAGCGCCAGGCGCGCCTGCGCCAGGTTCGACTCCGCGATGGTGATGGCGGTGCGATAGTCGCGGGGGTCGATGCTCAGCAGCACGTCGCCCGCCTCGAAAAAGGCCCCTTCACGGAAGTTCGCCGACACCGCGACGACCCGTCCGGCGACCTCCGCGATGAGGTTGCTCTCGGTGCGCGGCTGCACGGTCCCCTGGGTTTGCAGGACCACGGGATAGTCGCTGCGCACGGTACGCAGCACGTCGACGCTCGGCAGCGTCGGCGGCGGCGTGCGTCGCTCCGCCTTCGGCGCCGTCACCACCGTCACGTAGGCAATGGCGCCGCTGACGGCCAGCACGGCGACGGGCAGCAGCACGCGCAGGATCTTCATGGCGCTGCGGTCCTCGGCAGGACGCCCGCGTCGTCACCGGGCGTGGCCGGCGAGTCGAAGTCTCCCCCGAGCGCCAGGTAGAGATCGATGCGGTTCTGCAGGCGCCGGTTCTTTACCTCGATGAGTGCCTGCTGCGCGTCGAACGATCGGCGCTGTGACTCGAGCAGGGTGACGATCTCGACAAGCCCCGCCCGGTACTGCTCCAGGGCCAGCGTCTCGGCGAGCACCGACTCCTCGGCGGCGGCCGACAGCGCCGCCTCCTGGGCGGCGAGGTAGCGCTCGGCGCCGAGCGCCGTCTCCACCTCCCGGAACGCCTCGAGCAGCGTCTGCCCGTAGGCCGCCAGGGCCTCGCGGCTCTCGGCGTCCGCCGCATCGGCCTGGGCCTTGAGGCGCCCGCCCTCGAACACCGGTGCCACCAGCCCGCCCGCCAGCGACCAAACGAGCGACTCGGTGTACAGCAGATTTTCGAGCTCCCCGGAGGCGGTGCCGCCGACGCCGGTGAGCACGATGCGCGGCAGCCGGTTCTTGCTCGCCGCGGTGGCGCGCTCATCGGCGGCCCCCAGGCGCCGCTGGGCGGCGACCACGTCGGGGCGCCGCGTCAGCAGCTCCGCGGGCAGGCCCGCCGGCACTGCCCGGGCGATGCTCGGCAAGGTGTTGCGTGTCTCGACCTCACCGCCCGGATAGCGGCCCGCCAGGACCTCGAGCCGCCGGCGCTGCCCGTCGAGGCTTACCTTCCCCGCCTCGCGCCGGCTTACGGCGCCGGAGACGTTGGCACGCGCCAGGCGCACGTCCAGGGCGCTGTTGAGCCCGCGACGAAAACGGTCCTCGATGACTTCGAGGGTGCTCTCGAAGCTGGCCACCGTCGATTGGGCCAGCTGCAGCTGCAGGCTGCTCTGCGCGGCGTCGAACCAGGCACGGGCGATGTTGGCGGCGAGCGTGAGACGAGCCGCCTCGAACTGTCCGGCGCTCACCTCCACGTCCAGGGCGCCGGCTCGGGCGCGATTGCCGAGCCGCCCCCACAGGTCCGCCTCCCAGGAGATGTCGATGCCGGCTGCGTAGCGGTTGGTGCGCAACGACGCCGCCCTGATGCTCTCCGACGTGATGCCGCGTCGGACGCGCGATGCGTCGACGGAAGCGGCGATGACCGGCAGCCGGTCGGCGCCGGCGATGACCGCACGCGCGAGTGCCGCGTCGACGCGTGCCGCCGCCGCCTCGAGCTCGAAGCTCGCGCCCACCGCTTCACGCGCCAGCGCCGCCAGTCCCGGATCGTCGAAGTCGTCGAGCCAGGGCTCCACGCCGGCCGCGGACTCCTCCTCCGCGGCGGCCGTCCACTGCGGCGGCACGCGCACCCCCGGCTCGCCGCTGTCGCGCTCGGGCACGACGGCGCAGCCGCCCGCTGCGACGACGGCGGCGACGAACGCGAACCCGGCGCGCGCGGCGGTCATGGCCCCGCGTACTCGCGCACCCCGGCGGCGCTGAAGCGCACGATGTGCTCCACCGCCTGCCCGAGATCGAGGCGCTCGGCGTCGTGCGCGTCGCCCTCGGCGAAGAGCTCCTGCACGCGCAGCAGATGCACCAGCTGCGCCACCAGCGAGTGCACGCACATCACGGCGTCCTTTGCCGGCAGGCGCGGGCAGGCGGCGTGCAGCGCCGCCAGCAGCGCCTGCTGCGTCGGGCGGATCATTTCGTCGAGAATCATCTGCCGCGGCAGATGCCCCTCGACCATGTCGCGCATGATGAGCCGGACGGTGAGCTGACCCCGGGACCCTTCGGTCAGCGGCTGCAGGAAGGCGCTCGCGAAGCCGCGCAGCACGTCCTCCAGCGACAGGGACTCGCGCTCGAGCAGAGAGTTGAGCACGCCGACGCGGCGCGTGCGCAGCTCCGCCAGGCGCTGCCGGAACACGGCCCGATAGAGGCTGTCCTTGTCGCCGAAGTGGTAGTTGACGGCGGCCACGTTGCAGCCCGCGGCCGCCGTGATCTCGCGCACCGACGCGTCCTTGAAACCGCGTGCGGCAAAGCACGCGGCCGCTGCCTCGAGCAGGCGCTCGCGGGCGTCGGCGGACGGGGCCAGGACGTCGGTGGCGGACACGGTTGTGACCTCGGTTCAAACGATTATTTAAAACGATTGTTTGATCGCTGTCAATCGCCCGCTGCAACGCGCCGGCCCCGACCGCCGGCCTCCCGGCTTCCCCACCCCGCCGCCCCGGGCGCCGTCGCAGTCCGGGTGTTTGCCGTTGGCCCGGCGCGCCGTGGCTGGCACAATCGGGCCTTGCCCGCGGCGGTCGCGGGCTTCGGCCCCGTCCCGCGGCGAGCGCGGCGAAGTGCGACGTGGGCGCGCCGCGCCGGCCCGGTTCGGGACCGCGCGCTCGATTCCTTTTTCGGGAGAGATCTGCCCATGCCGTCTTTCGATGTGGTCTCCGAGGTCGATCTCCACGAGGTGACCAACGCCGTCGACCAGGCGCAGCGCGAGGTCAGCACGCGCTTCGACTTCAAGGGCACCGACTCGAGCTTCCGTCGCGACGACGCCCGCATCACGCTGCGCTCGGAGTCGGAGTTTCAGCTCACGCAGATGCTCGACATCCTCGAAGGCAAGCTCGCCAAGCGCGGCGTCGACATCGCCTGCCTGGCGAGGTCCGAGCCGGAGCTCTCGGGCAAGGAGGCGCGACAGGTCGTGACGATACGCCAGGGCCTGGAAGCGGAGCTGTGCCGCAAGCTGGTCAAGACAGTCAAAGACATGCGGCTCAAGGTGCAGGTGGCCGTCCAGGGGGAGAAGCTGCGGGTGAGCGGCAAGAAGCGCGACGACCTGCAGAGCGTCATCGCGGCGCTGCGCGAGGTCAAGATCGACATGCCGCTGCAGTTCGTCAACTTCCGCGATTGACCGCCGGTCCGCCGGCGGCCGAACACGGCGCCGGTCCGCGCATGCAAAACCGAGGAGCCTTGCCATGCCCACCGTGGTGATCACCGGCGCCAATCGCGGCATCGGCCTCGAGCTCTGTCGCCAGATGGCGGCGCGCGGCGACGACGTGCGTGCCGTGTGCCGCCGCGCGTCCGACGAGCTGCGCGCGCTCGACGTCGCCATTCACGAGGGCGTGGACGTGACCGACGACGCAGCGCTGGCGCGGCTCGCGCAGGCGCTCGGCACGGAACGCATCGACACCCTCGTCAACAACGCCGGCATCCTCTCGCGCCAGTCGCTCGACGACCTGGACACCGCCGCCATCCGCGCGCAGTTCGAGGTCAACGCGCTGGCGCCGCTGCGCGTGACGCGCGCGCTCCTGCCCGCTCTGCACGAGGGCGCCAAGGTGGCCATCGTCACCAGCCGCATGGGCTCCATCGGCGACAACACCTCGGGCGGTCACTACGGCTACCGCATGTCCAAGGCGGCGGCCAACATCGCGGGCGCGAGCCTCGCCTGCGATCTGCGCGAGCGCGGCATCGCGGTGATCCTGCTGCACCCGGGCATGGTGGCGACGCAGATGACCGGGGGGCGCGGGATCCCGGCGGAAGAAGCCGCGCGCGGGCTGATCGCGCGCATCGACGAGCTCTCGCTGGAGAACACGGGCGCCTTCCGCCACGCCAACGGCGAGCCGCTGCCCTGGTAGGACGTGGCGCGCGCCCGCGGGAGTCCGCCGGGGCGGGCGCCGAGCGGCGTCGCGCGCATCGGCTTGCGCCGCGGCGGGCGCGGTCTATGCTTGGGTATAGGCGGGCCGCTTGCGGGGCCTGCCTGCCCAAAGGGTCCAGCAATTCATTGAGAGCCCGTCCTCGCGACGGGTCTTTTTTTGGCCCTTCCCCGCCTGCCTGCCTCGCGCCCGGTTCAAGAAGACCTCCGCGGGAGCCCGCGTCCCGGGGCGGCGTCCCCGCCCCGCGCGTCGGCGGCGACCGCCCGCGCCGGAACGACGCGCGTCACGAGAAACGGCCCGCGCGAGGCGGGCCGTCGTCGTGCCGGTTCGTGAACGCCGCCGTCACTGGGGAGCGGGAACTGTCTCGGTCGTTGTATTACCCTCAACGTACGTGTAGCCCGCCGCCTCTATGCCCGTGATCGTCAACGTCGCGCTCCCGCCGGGCTTGAGATTGCTCTTCGACACCGTGCAGTCGCCGCCAGTCGTCGTGCACGACGTCGAGCCCTTGGCCTGGCCGCTCCAGACGCCGGACACGATCGCCCCGTCGATATTCAGACTGGTGGTGATGTCGACCGTGACGGTCCAGCGGCCTCTGTCCCCAGGCTCTGACCTACCGCTCAGGCTATCTATGGAGATCGTGTCGGTTGACGACGTTCCGCCTGAGACGTTTACGGCGGTGGAGTGGCTGTCGGTCGCGCCGTCGTCATCGGTCACCGTCAGAGTCACGGTGTACGTGCCGCTGCTCTCATACATGTGGGTGGGATTCGGCGCAGTCGACGTGCGCTCGTCGCCGAAATCCCAGTACCATGCGGTGACGATGCCATCGTCCGTGCTTGTGTCCGTGAAGGTCACGGTCAATGGGTCGCTGGTGCTGGTGAAAGTAAAGCCGGCCGTCGGCGGAGTGTTTTCGCCGCCGGAGGGGGGCGGCGCGCCGGTGCCCAGCCACTGGCTGATGTTGTCGTAGTAGGCGGCGAAGGCGCCGTCGACGGTGGCGTTGGCGTTGTTGTTGCACTCGTTGTAGACGTCGTAGCCGCAAGCCCCCGAGAGCTGCCCGACCACCTCGCCGGCGGCATTGACCACCGGCGATCCGCTGCTGCCTCCCATGGTCGCGCCGAAAGTGTCGCGGCTGTAGATCCAGTTCCCGCGCGGCCAGCTGCGGCACGTGGGCGCGCTCGTATCCACACGGTGCTCGGAATAGGCCTGCGGGTAGCCGTTGGGGTGGCTGATGCGGTAGAGCAAGGTATTGTTGGTGCGCGCGACCGCATCCGCAGTCCAGCCGAGGCGTTCGGTGCCGGCAGGAACCTGCCCGTTCAGCTCGAGCAGCGTGTAGTCGCTGGTCCGCGAGCCGCTCAGGAGCGCCGCGCCGACGCCGTCGGTCACCGTCCATGTGCCTGAACTGCCGCACTCGGTGTAAAGAAACGCCGTCTCCAGGGTGTTGGCCTCGCCCTGCTTGCTGATGCAGTGATTGGCCGTGAGGAAATAGTTCCTCTCGGTGCTTGTGTCGCTGTCGGCCAGCAGCCCGCCGCTGCAGATGTAGACGTACGGGCCGGAGACGAACTGCATGTGGGCGACGGC
>JABAOE010006197.1_pt1 | contig 55407 bp, 40 predicted proteins | sample 7062141 | NCBI WGS metagenome assembly JABAOE01 (sample SAMN14538627, study PRJNA623070) | marine sediment metagenome | biome: marine biome [ENVO:00000428]; feature: marine pelagic biome [ENVO:01000023]; material: deep marine sediment [ENVO:00002113] | place: India: Gulf of Khambhat ... | reverse complement strand
CCGCAACGACGAACCGGAGCGGGCGAGCCGTCCCTGGGATGTGGACCGGGATGGTTTCGTGCTGTCGAACGGTGCCGGCGTGCTGCTGCTGGAAGAGCTCGAACATGCGCGGCGTCGCGGCGCTCGCATCTATGCCGAGCTCGTAGGGTTCGGCATGAGCGCGGATGCGTACCACATCACGGCACCACCGGAGGACGGGGAAGGTGCGTCGCGGTGTATGCGTATCGCCATCGAGGATGCCGGCCTGAACCCGACCGACATCGATTACATCAACGCCCACGGCACCTCGACCCCGCTCGGGGACCGTGCGGAATCGGACGCCATCAAGGCCACTTTCGGGGATCACGCGCATCGCCTGCTGGTCAGTTCCACCAAGTCGATGACCGGGCATCTGCTCGGCGCCGCCGGTGGCGTGGAAGCGATTTTCAGCCTGCTTGCGATCCGGGATGGGGTGGTGCCCCCGACCATCAATCTCGACCAGCCCGATGACGGTTGCGATCTCGACTACGTGCCACACACCGCCCGTGAGCAGTCGCTATCGGTCGCGATGTCGAATTCCTTCGGATTCGGCGGTACCAACGGCACGCTGGTGTTCCGTGCGTTCGCGGACTGACGGCCAACGGTGTCAGCAGCGCACATCCAGCCGCTCGATCAAACGCCCGACTTGCTGAGTATCGCCGCGGCTCTGCCGCGCCGATACCCGTTCCTGCTCGATAGCGCCACCGCCGGTCCGCTGGGGCAATACAGTCTGTTGCTGCGCAGCAGTGGCGAACGCCTGGTGCTGGAACCCGGCGGGCGCCTGAGCGGTGCCGGCGATGCCCGAGCCTTTCTGGATGCGCTCGAGGATCGATACCGGGCGTGTGCCACGGCCGATGCACCGGATGCCGCTCTGCCATTCAGTGGCGGTTGGTTCGTCTATCTTGGGTATGAGCTGGCGGCCGAGATTGAACCCACGCTGGAACTGCCGGCGGCGCGTGATGGCTTACCGGTGGCAATGGCCGAGCGTTGCCCGGCCGCGGTCGTGATTCGCCACGGGGGGCCGGGGGGCAACCGGGCCTGGCTGGTGGCCGAGACGCGTGAGATGGTCGAGGAAATGCGTGCGGAACTCTGGGGCATGGAAGTCAGGCCGCCGACTTCCATGCCCGGGCTGGACTGTCTCGATGCGGAGCCTGCCAGAAGGTTCGAGGAGGCGGTGGAGCGGATTCAACGCTACATCGAGGCCGGCGACGTGTTCCAGGTGAACCTCTCGCGCGGTTGGCGGGGTCGTTTCGCGGCTGCGGCTGATCCGTTCGAATTGTATCGCCGGCTGCGACACAATAACCCGGCGCCGTTCGCCGGTCTCGCACACATGGCGGGACGGTTTCTCATCAGTTCCTCCCCCGAGCGCCTGGTCGAGACCCGGGCGCGCTGCGTGCAGACCCGACCGATAGCCGGCACCTATCCGCGTGGACGTGACCGCGCATCGGATCGTGCCCTGTCCCGCGACTTGCTCGCCCACCCCAAGGAACGGGCGGAGCACGTCATGCTCATCGATCTCGAGCGGAATGACCTGGGCCGGGTCTGCCATGCCGGTTCGATTGAGGTGAATGAGTTCATGGTTGTAGAGTCCTACACGCATGTGCATCACATCGTTTCCAATGTGCGCGGCGTGCTGCGGGAGGACATGACCCCCGTCGACGCGATCCGTGCGGTGTTCCCGGGCGGGACCATCACGGGTTGCCCAAAGATTCGCTGCATGCAAATCATCGCGGAGCTGGAAGGCGCCGGACGCGGCTTCTACACCGGGGCGATGGGCTACCTGTCCCGCGACGGCCGCATGGACCTGAACATCCTGATCCGGAGCATGCTGCTGGCCGACCGCGAGATCCTGTTCCGCACGGGGGCTGGCATCGTGGCCGACTCCGTCGCTCAGCGCGAGGTGGCGGAGACCGAGGCCAAGGCCAAGGGCCTCCTGGCGGCGCTGGCCTGACCCCATGCTGGATTGCATGGTCAACGGTGAACTCAGTCAGGTGGTGGAAGCCTCCGACCGGGGGCTGAACTATGGCGACGGACTGTTCGAAACGATAGCGGTAGAGCAGGGCCGGCCACGGTATTGGGCGGACCACATGCAGCGCCTGGCAAGCGGCTGCCAACGCCTTGCCCTGCCCATGCCGCACCAGGCCGTGCTGTTGCGGGAGGCCACAACCGTGAGCCATGGCCAATCGCGCTGTATCGTCAAGATCTGCCTCACGCGCGGGCCGGGCGCACGCGGCTATCGACCTTCGGCATCGACGGCTGTCAACCGAATCGTTTCGGCCCATGCCTGGCCTGAGGGGATCGAAGCGCTCTGGAAGACCGGGGTCGCGGCGCGCATCTGCCGTATGCGGCTGGCCTTGCAGCCGGCGCTGGGTGGCATCAAACATCTCAATCGCCTGGAGCAGGTATTGGCCTCCATGGAATGGGACGACCCGGCCATACACGAGGGCATTCTGCTCGATACCGAGGGTTACGTGATCAGCGCGGTGTCGGCCAACATCTTCCTGGTCAGCAGCGGCACCCTGCTGACGCCACGGATGGACCGCTGCGGTGTGCGTGGCATTCTGCGCGGTCGGATTCTGAAAGCCTTTGCCAAGCGCTGCGAGCTGCGTCGCGTGACCCCGGACATGTTTGCGGAGGCCGACGAGGTATTCCTGGCCAGCACCGTGCGGGGCATACTGCCCGTCTGCCGCATCGATACGCAGACTTTCCCGCCCGGGCCGGTGACCCGGTCCCTACAGGAGTGGCTGGCGCAGGACTGGAGCAACCAATGACTCGCGTCGCGGCAGCCCTGCTCGCCGTGATGGTGGCCCTGGCGGCCGCAGCCATCGGCCTGGCACGACAGTACCATGCATTTCTCGGCACCCCCCTCACGCTGGCCCCATCGGGAGAGGTGCTGCTGGTTCCGCGTGGCAGTTCGCTGCGCGCGGTGCTCGCGACCCTCGAGGAGCGGGGCATCAGCCGCTTCGACTGGCGCTGGCGGCTCTGCACGCGCCTCAATCCGGTGACCATTCTCGCCGGCGAGTATGCCCTCGCACCGGGCTTGCGACCGGCGGACCTGCTGCGCTTGCTGAGCAGTGGCGATGTTATCCGCTATCAGTTCACCATCATCGAGGGCTGGAATTTCAGCCAGCTCAAGGCCGCATTGGCCAACGATGCAGTGCTCCTGCAGCGCCTGGAGACCCTTGGGGACGGGAAACTGATGGCGCACCTGGGCCACGAAAGCACCCATCCGGAAGGCTGGTTTCTGCCCGAGACCTATCAGTTCACGCGCGGCGACAGCGATCTCGACATCCTGCGCCGGGCCCACGCGGCGATGCGCCGGGCGCTGGAAGCGGCCTGGCGCGACCGGGACCCGGGCGTGCCACTGGACTCACCCTATGAATTGCTGATCCTGGCCTCGATCGTGGAGAAGGAAAGTGGCCAGGAATCCGAGCGCCCCGACATTGCCGGGGTGTTCGCGCGGCGTCTGCAGCAGGGCTGGCGCCTGGAGACCGACCCCACCGTGATTTACGGCCTCGGCGAGCGGTTCGATGGCGACATCCGCACCCGCGACCTGCGAACCGATACGCCCTACAACACCTACACCCGCCATGGACTGCCGCCCACCCCCATCGCCCTGCCGGCAAGCTCTTCGCTGGGGGCGGCGGCCAGGCCGGCGCCAGGGAGCGCCATGTTCTTCGTCGCGGACGGCACCGGCGGACATGTGTTTTCGGATACACTCGAAGCCCACAACCGGGCAGTGCGGGCATTACAGGTCAGGAAGCCGTGAGCGGCCTATTCATCACACTTGAGGGCGGGGAAGGGGCTGGCAAGAGCACCCAACTGGATCACATCCGTTCGTGGCTGGCGGCGCGCGGACGCGAGGTCGTGGTCACGCGGGAACCGGGCGGCACCGTGCTGTCGGAATTGCTCCGCGACCTGGTGTTGCACGGCGACCACCCGGAGATGTCGCCACACACTGAATTGCTGCTGATCTTTGCGGCCCGCGCGCAACACATCGACGAAGTCATTCGGCCCGCACTGGAGCGCGACGCCATCGTGCTGTGCGACCGCTTTACCGATGCCAGCTACGCTTACCAGGGCGGGGGACGTGGCTTGCCAGTGGAGCACATCGGCGCGCTCGAAAAGGTGGTGCACAGGGGTTTGCAGCCGGACGTCACAGTGTTGCTCGACCTGCCGGTGCAGGAGGGTTTGCGACGCGCGCGGGGTCGGGGCTCGGAAGATCGATTCGAAAACGAATCGGAAGCTTTTTTGCAACGGGTACGGGACGCCTACCTGTCACGGGCGCGGGCCTTCCCCGGGCGCTTTACCGTGATCGACGCCAGCCTCGAGCGGGATGCCGTGTGGGGTCAGATCCGAGCCGTGCTGGAGCGCCACGTGCCATGATCGCGCTGCCCTGGCTGGAACAGAACTGGGAGGCATTCGAAACCCAGCTGGAAGCGGGCCGGCTGGCGCACGCGTTGCTGGTTTCGGGACCGCTCGGCACGGGCAAGTCGGCACTCGCCGATGCCATGGCCGCTCGGCTGTTGTGCGTTGAGCCGGGCGCGAGCGGCGCCTGCGGCCAGTGCCGGTCGTGTCAGTTGCGGGCCGGCGGGGCCCATCCCGACAGCTTCCGGCTGGCCCCGGAGGCGGGTAAAACCCAGATTTCCGTGGATGCAGTAAGGGCGCTGATCGAGCGCCTGTCGCTGACCGCCGGCCTGAGCCCGCGCAAGGTGGCCGTTATCGATCCTGCCGACGCCATGAACATCAATGCGGCCAACGCGCTGCTCAAGAACCTCGAGGAGCCGCCCGGCGACACCGTCCTCATCCTGGTGGCGCAGAATGTCGCCCGGCTGCCGGTCACGATCCGCAGTCGTTGCCAGGCGATCAGCGTGCATCCCCCATCCCGAGAGCAGGCGGTGGCATGGCTCGCAGAGGCCGCCGGTGTCGATGCGGCCATGGCAGCCGAGGCACTGGAGGCCGCACGTGGCAGCCCGTTGCGCGGTCTGGAGTTCATTTCCCAGTCGTTGCTGGAGCCTTACCAGCGCCTTCAGCAGCAGCTTCGTGCCGTGCTGCGGCGCCCTGAGCTGGCCGCTGCGACCGCCATGGAGCTGGGGGCCGAAAGCGACACGGATCTGGTCTGGTACTGGTTGTCCTGCACGGCTGCCGATGCCTTCAAGGCCTGCCTCGATGCCGAGGCGGGGGAATGGCAGCAGGACCGCGCGGCCATCGATACCCGCGCCCTGGGTGCCCTGCAGCACGAGGCGGACCGTTACCGGGCACTGGCGCGCACGCCGGTGCGACAGGACTTACTTCTGCAGGATTGGCTGATAAAATGGGCCCAACTGACGGCCTGAATTCAGGAGGAACAGGGCACAATGGCACAACAGGGCATCTTATCCATGTCGATCAAGGACCGGGAGGCGCTGTACGCGGCCTACATGCCCTTCGTTACAGGTGGCGGCCTGTTCGTTCCGAGCACCAAGCGATTCAAGCTCGGTGACGAAGTCTTCCTGCTGTTATCGGTGATGGAGCTGGAAGAGCGCTTGCCGATCCCAGGCAAGGTCATCTGGATCACACCGGCCGGCTCCCAGGGCAACCGCAAGGCCGGCATCGGCGTTCAGTTTGCAGATTCGTCGGACGGCGCCCACGCCAGGACCGTAATCGAATCCCACCTCGCGACCTTGCTCAAGGGCGAAAAACGCACCCATACAATGTGATATAACAATAGGTTATAGTATTTATCAAGAATAAATCTTAAGTAGTTACGACCTGCTCGACGGCTTCCAGAAGCCGCTCCAGCTGTGCCCCTGCCTGGTAGAAATGCGGCGACAGGCGCACCGCTCCGCCGCGGTTGGCCGCGACCACGTCGTGCCGTCGCAGATCGGCCACCACCTTGCCCGACGCACGGCCGTCGACGCGAAAGCTGACGATGCCTGAGCGCCGCTCCGGCTCGCCCCGGCTGACCAGCCGCACGCCGGGTAGCGAGGGCAAGGCATCCATCAGGCGGGCTGAATTGGCCGTTATTCGCGCGGACACCTCGTGCATGCCGATCTCCGCAAGCAGGGAGAGGGAAGCGAGCAAGCCTGCCTGGCACACCGAATTGGGGCTGCCGGCTTCGAACCGCCTGGCGCTGCTCGACGGTTGCCGGTCCGGGCGGTCGAACCAATACGGATGGTCCAATTGGTGCCAGCCGAACTGGCTCAACCGGAGCGATTCGCGCATCTGCGGACTGCAGTAGAACACGCCGATGCCCTCGGGCCCGAGTTGCCACTTGTGCGCGCCTGCGGCCAGGCAGTCGATATGGCATGCCGTGACGTCCATCGGCAGGGCACCGAATTCCTGAATGGCATCGACGAAGAACACCACCCCGGCAGATCGACAGGCTTCGCCCAGCACGTCCAGGCGCAGGCGAAAACCGTCAGACCACTGTACCGAACTGACCGTCAACAACCGGGTGCGCTCGTTCATGGCCTCGATGAGGGCCTGCTCCGGATCCACGGCCGCGCGGATGTCCACGTGGCGGGCCGTCACGCCCAGGCGTTCCAGGGCCGCCCAGGGCATGTCGTTGCTGGCGAATTCACCGGTTGGCAGCACCAGGTTGTCACCCGCGCGCCAATCCACGCCATTGGCCACCAGGTTGATGCCCTCGGAGGTGTTCTTCAGCAACGCGATGTCATCGCCCGACCCGGCGTTCATGAGCTCCGCGGCCAGCTGTCGCAGCCGCGTCTCCCGATCCAGCCAGTCGCGGTAGCCCAGCGAGGCGCGGACGAGATTTTCCTCGGCGAAGGCGGCCACCGCCTCGGCAGTGGCGCGGGGCCAGGGCGCGATGGCGGCATGGTTGGCATAGACCATGGTGTCCATGACCGGGAACTGGGCGGCCAGCAGTGCGTTCGGGTTTCGCGCCATCGCGGGCCTATAATGAAGCCTCCTCGACACGATCGGCAAGCCGGGCATGCCTGCGAAACCGCTGCGCGCCATCATCCACGTCGACATGGATGCGTTCTATGCCTCCGTGGAGCAGCGTGACGAGCCCGCCTACCGCGGGCAACCCGTCATCGTGGGAGGCACCGGCCCGCGCGGGGTCGTGGCGGCGGCCAGTTACGAGGCACGCGCCTTCGGCGTGTTCTCCGCCATGCCCGCACAACGCGCCCGGCGCCTGTGTCCGGACGGCATCTTTCTGCGGCCCCGATTACCGGTATACCGCGAGGTGTCGGCGACGATCTTCGCCATCTTCCGAGAGTTCACCCCATGGGTAGAGGGCCTGTCGCTCGACGAGGCTTTTCTCGACGTCAGCGCCAGTCTCAGGCTGTTCGGAACGCTGGAGGACACGGGGCGCCTGCTCAGGGATCGAATCGAGGCGGAAACCGGGCTGCCGGCATCGGTCGGCATGGCGCACAACAAGTTGCTCGCCAAGCTGGCATCCGAGGTCGGCAAACCACGCGGGTTCGTCTGCATCGCTCCGGAGCGCGTCGCGTCGTTCCTGGACCCGATGCCGGTGGCGCGGCTGTGGGGCGTGGGGCGCAAGACCGCGGCCCGCCTGCAGGCCATCGGCATCCTGACGATCGGGCAATTGCGCGTCGCCGACGCCAGCCTGCTGCAGGGTGTTCTCGGCCGACAGGCCGATCATTTCCTGCGTCTGGCGCGGGGAGAGGATGAGCGGGCGGTCACGCCGGAGCGGGCGGACAAGTCGATCAGTCAGGAGATGACCTTCGACACCGACATTACCGACCCGCGGGAGCTGCACGCGATACTGCAAGGGCAGGCCGAGGACGTGGCACGACGCCTGCGGGGCAAAGCGCTGGCGGCGCGGACGGTGCAGATCAAGATCCGGGATCGGCACTTTCACACGGAGACCCGCAGGCGCAGCCTGCGCTTTCCCTCGGCCAGCACGCGTACGATTTACCGGCTGGCCAGCGCCTTGCTGGACACCTGGCTGGCGACACACGCCAATACCCCGGTTCGCCTGCTTGGTGTTGGAGTCAGTGGACTGGAGCAGCCGGAGACGGCCCAGGGACCGATCGATCGGCTCACGGATGCGATCGCCGAGCGCCACGGGGCGGACAAGATCACCCGCGCCCTCGCGCTCGGCCGGAAGCGACGCTGAGCTCCCTCAGGCCGCGTGCGCAGCACGCAGGTCCTTGCGCAGTATCTTGCCCACGTTGCTTTTAGGCAGCTCGTCGAAAAACTCGATCAGCTTGGGCCGCTTGTACCCGGTGAGGTTTTCCCGGCAGAAGGCACGCAGTTCCTCTTCGGACAACGACTCCTCGCGCTTCACCACGCACAGTTTGACGGCCTCCCCCGAGCGGTCATCCGGCACACCGATCACCGCCGCTTCCAGCACCTTGGGATGCTGGACGACGACATCCTCGATCTCATTCGGGAACACGTTGAAGCCCGACACGATGATCATGTCTTTCTTGCGATCCACGATCTTGAAGTAGCCATCGGGGGTCATCGTGGCGATGTCACCGGTATGCAGCCAGCCATCGGGCTCCAGCACTTCGGCGGTGTCCTCGGGCCGGTGCCAGTACCCCTTCATGACCTGAGGGCCACGGATGCACAGTTCGCCGATTTCCCCGGCGGGCAGGGGCTCGCCCTTGGAATCCATGATCGCGCATTCGGTGGAGGGGATGGGGAGGCCGATGTAGCCGTTGTACTCCTTGAGCGTCATGGGGTTGATGCAGGCGGCCGGTGATGTTTCAGTGAGGCCGTAGGCCTCGATGATGGGAGCGCCGGTGACCGCCTTCCACTGGTCTGCAACGGCACGTTGCAAGGCCATGCCGCCCGCCAGCGTCAGTTTCAGCTGGGAAAAGTCGAGCTCCGCGAAACCTTCGGTGTTCAGCAGGTTGTTGAACATGGTGTTCACGCCGGTCAGGCCGGTGAACGGATAGCGGGACAATTCCTTGACGAAGGCCCGGGAGTTGCGCGGGTCGGTGATCAGCAGGTTGCGCCCGCCCTCCAGCATGAAGACCAGGCAATTGGCCGTCAGTGCGAAGATATGGTAGAGGGGCAGGGCGGTCACGATCAGTTCGTGGCCGGATTCCAGCTCGGTCAGCCACGCGCGCGACTGCAGCAGGTTGGCGACCAGGTTACGGTGGGTGAGCATGGCGCCTTTCGCCACCCCGGTGGTGCCGCCGGTGTATTGCAGAAAGGCAATGTCCTCGGGCCCAACGATCGGGGTGGTGAACGACAGTTGCTCGCCGTTCGCGAGCGCAGCCCGGAAACGTTCCGCGCCTGGCAGGTCCCAGGCGGGAATGGCCTTGCGCACGTGGCGCAACAGGAAGTTGACCAGGGTGCCCTTGAGCGGAGCGAGCATATCGCCCACTCCGGTAGTGAACACATGCTCCACGGGTACCTCGTCGCGCACCTGTTCGAGCACGTGGGCGAAATTCTCCACCACCACGATCGCGCGCACGCCGGCGTCAACCAGTTGGTGGCGTAATTCCCGCGCGGTATACATCGGGTTGGTGTTCACCACCGTCAGGCCGGCCCGCAGAATGCCCCAGATGGCGATGGGATACTGCAGGATATTGGGCATCATGATGGCGACGCGGTCGCCGGGTCTGAGGCCCTTGTCCTGCAGCACGGCGGCGAAATTGCGGCTCATGCGGTCGAGATCGAAATAGGTCAGATCGGAGCCCATGCAGGTGAACGCGATGCGTTCACGATACTTCGCACAGCTTTCGTCAAGGATCTCCAGCAGCGAGTGATATTGGCCCAGATCGATGTGCTCGGGCACACCAGGCGGATAACTCTGTAGCCAAGGTTTATTCATCATGCGAGGTTCATCGAACGGGTTCGGGGCAAGCGCGACGTACCCGAATTGCACCATACTCACCCGGCGCAGACAAGTCGGCCGCGCCGACTAATGCCCGCGCGGGTGACGCCACGGGTTTGCCGGGTGCACGACCACTGTTTATCATGAGCGGGCCTTCCCAGCCAGGGCTGTACTCATGGGCGAACAGAACGTCAGCCAGCTCGTCGACGAGGCTAAAACCCAGGAATTCATGAAATCGCTGCTGGACGAAGTCCAGGCGCTCGAGTTGATGCTCGAGCGCGGCATGATCGAGTCCGGCAAACGGCGAATCGGCGCGGAGCAGGAAATGTTCATCATCAACCGCGCCCATAAGCCGGCGCGACGCGTGCTGGACATCCTGGAGGCCATCGAGGACGACCGCTTCACGCACGAAATCGGGCTGTTCAACATGGAGGCCAACCTGGCGGTGCGGGCGATGACCGGCAATGCCTTGCGCCTCATGGAGGAGGAAGCGCAGGAGATCTACCGCATCTCGCGCGAGTCGGCCAAGGAAGCGGGTTGCGATATCGTGCTGGTCGGCATTCTGCCCACCCTGTCGAAGGAAAACCTCGGGCTGGACTCGATGGTGCCCACGGTCCGGTACAAGGCGCTCAACGATGCGCTGCTCGCGCTCAGGGGCGAAGATTTCCAGTTCACCATCAACGGCATCGATCAATTGACGGTCAAGCACGGCAACGTCATGGTCGAGGCCTGCAACACCAGTTTCCAGGTCCATTTCCAGACCGATCCCAACGAGTTCGCGCGGCTCTACAACATCGCACAGGCGGTGACCGGGCCATTGCTGGCCACTGCGGTCAACTCGCCGATCATGTGGGGTAAACGCCTGTGGCATGAGAGCCGTATCGCGGTATTCGAGTATTCCATCGACGCCCGCTCGGAGGTGCACCAAGCCCGGGGGCTCAAGCCCCGCGTGCACTTCGGTGACCACTGGATCAACGAGTCGGTGGTGGAAATTTTCAAGGAAGACATCGCGCGGTTCCGTGTCATTCTCACCACCGAGACCGAGGAGGACCCGCTCGGAATGGTGGCGCGCGGCGAGGCCCCGCGGCTGAATGCACTGCGCCTGCACAACGGCACCGTGTACCGCTGGAACCGAGCCTGCTACGGCGTTAGCGACGGTGTTCCGCACCTGCGCATCGAAAACCGGGTGATGCCCTCAGGGCCCACGGTGATCGATGAGGTGGCCAATGCGGCGTTCTTCTTCGGCATGATGAACGGGATGGCCCACGCCTACGAGGACATCCGCAAGCATCTCAACTTCGACGATGTGAAGGCAAACTTCCTCGCCGCCGCCCGGGACGGCATCCGGGCCCAGCTGAACTGGTTCGAAGATGCCCATCTGCCCGCCAGGGAACTGATCCTCGGGCAGTTGCTGCCGCTGGCGCGGGAGGGGCTGCAGGAAGCTGCGATCGATGAGGACGACATTGAGCGTTATCTGGGCGTGGTTCAGGAACGCGTGACGATGCGGCGCACCGGCGCGCGCTGGGCGCTCGAGTCGCTGCACAACATGCGGGACCGGGGCACCCTCGACCAACGCCTTCGATGCCTGGTCAGCAGCATGGTGGAGCAGCAATCGCGTGGCATTCCGGTCGCACAATGGACCCTGGCAGATTTCTGCGAAGAACTGGACTGGCGCGAGAGTTACCGTCTCGTGTCACAATTCATGGCCACGGACCTGTTCACGGTGCGGCCGGGAGATATCGTCGACTTTGCCGCTTCCCTGATGGACTGGCGGCATGTCCGCCACGTGCCGGTGGAGGATGACGATGGCCGGCTGGTGGGGCTGGTGTCGCACCGATCGTTGCTGCGGTTGGTGGCGACCGGGCGGGTCGGCGGTGATCACAAGGTGACGGTCGCCGAGATCATGAATCCGAATCCGATCACGGTCACCCCGGAAACCAGCACGGTCGACGCGATCCGCCTGATGCGCGAGGCGCAACTGGCCTGCCTGCCGGTGGTCGAGAACGACAAGCTCGTGGGGCTGGTCACGGAGCACGACCTGATCGTGGTGTCTTCCCACTTGCTGGAAAGGTATCTCGCCGAGGAGTGATGAAGGCGGCTCAGTGGGCGCTGGCGAGCGCGCTACTGCTCGTGGCTTGCAGCGACGAGCGCAGCGTAGAGCAGCAAATCATCGGCGCCATCACCGCCATGGAAGAATATGGCGAGCGCGGCCAGCGTTCCGATTTCATGGCCATGGTGCACCCGCAGTTCAGCGGCCAGTCGCAGAGCATGTCGCGCCTGGATTTCCGCCGCTTCATGGTGATCCAGTGGAACCGCCATCAGCGTTTGCAGGCGCAGCTCATGCCGATCCGCGTCGAACCCCTCACCGCCAGCGCGGCGCGGGCGAATTTCCACGTGTTGGTGACGGGTGGGCAGGGGCTCATACCCGAACGCGGCCAGTTGTATCGCGTCGTCACCGAATGGCGCCGCCACGATGGCGCCTGGCGGCTGTATCGGGCGGACTGGGAGGTGGCCGAATGGCCGGCGCGCTGATCGTGGGCGGCGATTCTCACGGTTTGAGAGCGCCGGGGCTAGAATCGGAACATGCCTGAGCGCACCGACAGCAACCAACTCCCGGACCTGATCACGCATCCCGTGGTGGCAGGCTGGTTCCTGGAGACCTTCCCGGGCCCGACGCCGGTCCAGTCCGAGGCGTGGAAGCGCATCGGCAAGGGTCACAACGTCCTGGTCGCGGCGCCCACCGGCAGCGGCAAGACGCTCGCCGCGTTCCTGTGTGCCATCGATGAGCTGGTGGCGCTCAGTCGCCACGGGCCGCTGCCCGATCGGGTCCACACCGTGTATGTCTCGCCGCTGAAAGCGCTGTCCAACGACATCGAGCGCAACCTGCAGGATCCGCTGGCTGGCATCGAGGCCCGCCTCGCGGCCGCGGGCGAGCCCGGATCGGGCATCCGGGCCATGGTGCGGACCGGTGACACCCCGCCCGGCGAACGTGAAAAGATGCGGCGACGCCCGCCCCAGATTCTCGTCACCACACCGGAATCACTGTACCTGCTGCTGACCTCGGCGTCCGGTCGCCACATGCTGGCGGACACGCGCACGGTCATCGTGGACGAGATCCATGCCGTCGCCGGCGACAAGCGCGGCAGCCACCTGGCGCTGTCGATGGCGCGCCTCGATGCGCTGTGCCGCAGCAGGCCTGCGCGCATCGGTTTGTCCGCGACACAGAAACCGCTGGAACGGATCGCTGATTTCCTTACCGGTGGCGAGGAATGCGCGATCGTGGACGTGGGGCACCGCCGCAACTGGGACTTGCAGCTGGAGCTCACCGCTTCGCCGCTCACTGCGGTCATGTCGAACGAGGTCTGGAATGAGGTGTATGACCGGCTCGAAGAGCTGGTCACCGCACATGGCACCACCTTGATATTCGTGAACACCCGGCGCCTGGCCGAGCGCCTGGCCAAGCACCTCACCGAGCGTCTTGGTGAGGAGGCGGTGACCGCTCATCACGGCAGCCTGTCGCGGGAACACCGCCTGGAGGCAGAGCAGGCATTGAAAGAGGGTCGCTTGCGGGCGCTGGTAGCGACGGCCTCCCTGGAGCTTGGCATCGACATTGGGCATGTGGACCTGGTCTGCCAACTGGGTTCGCCCGGCAGCATTTCCGCGTTTCTGCAGCGCGTCGGTCGTTCCGGGCATCGGGTCGGGGAGACGCCCCGCGGCCGGCTGTTCCCGCTCAGCCGTGACGATCTGGTCGAGTGCGTGGCGCTGTTGAGCGCGATATCCGAGGGGGCGCTGGACACCATCGCGGTACCGCCGGGGCCGCTGGACGTGCTGGCGCAGCAAATCGTCGCCGAAGTCAGCGCGGGTGAGGTCTCGACCGACGACCTCTTCGCCCTGGTGCGATCGGCCATGCCTTACCGGGCACTGGCGCGGGCTCGCTTCGACGACGTGGTGCGAATGCTGGCGGAAGGCTACTCGACTCGGCGCGGGCGGGGGGCCGCGTACCTGTTCCACGACGCCGTGAACGGCCGGCTTCGGGCGCGTCCCGCGGCGCGGCTGACGGCATTGCAAAATGGCGGCGTGATCCCGGATCACTTCGACTACGAGGTCGTGTTGCTGCCCGGCGGTCATCGCATTGGCAGCCTCAACGAGGATTTCGCGTTCGAGAGCATTCCCGGGGATATCTTCCAGCTTGGCAATACCAGCTATCGCATCTTCAAGATCGAGCAGAGCAGGGTGCTGGTCGAGGATGCCCGGGGCCAGCCGCCCACCATACCGTTCTGGTTTGGTGACCGGCCGGGGCGCAGCGACGAGTTGAGCGGGTCAGTATCCTCGCTGCGCGCGAGGATGGAGGCCGCCTTCGCGGCAGGCGGTGAAACACGGGCGCACGAAGAATTGCAGGCCCTGGGGCTGCATGAATCGGCCGTCGCGCAGGTCGTCGCTTACCTGTATGCCGCCTGGCAGGCTCTGGGGTGCCTTCCGACCACCGGGCAACTGGTGATCGAGCGGTTTTTCGACGATACCGGCGACATGCACCTGGTGCTGCATGCCCCGCTGGGATCGAGAATCATGCGTGCCTGGGGCCTCGCTCTGCGCAAGCGGTTTTGTCGTCAGTTCAATTTCGAACTGCAGGCGGCCGCGCTCGAGGACTCGCTCATCCTTTCGCTTGGCGAGACGCACAGTTTCGAACTGGATACGGTGCCGGCCTACGTGAAATCCGCAACGGCGCGGGAAGTCCTCGTGCAGGCCCTGCTCGATGCCCCGATGTTCGATGTTCGCTGGCGCTGGAACGCAACCGTGGCGCTGGCGGTGCAGCGCATGCGCAACGGTCAGAGACTGCCGCCGCAGTGGCAGCGCAACCAGGCCGAGGACCTGGTCGCGGTGGTGTTTCCCGACCAGATCGCCTGCCTCGAGAACATTGCCGGCGCGCGCGAGATACCCGACCACCCGCTGGTGACGCAGACCATCGACGATTGTCTGCATGAGACCATGGACATCGAGGGGCTCGAGCGCTACCTGCGGCAGCTAGAGGCGGGACGCATTCAAGTCGCCTGCCATGATCTTACCGACGCTTCGCCCCTGTCCCGCGAGGTCATCAACGCGCGTCCGTACGCCTTCCTCGATGATGGCGATGCCGAGAATCGCCGCACCCGGGCCATACGCGGCGAGCCAGACGACCTCGCCGGCGCCGCCACGCTGCGGATCATCTCCACGCAGGCAACCGAGCAGGTCAGGAACGAAGCATGGATCAGCCCGCGCGACGCGGATGAGCTGCACGACGGCCTGCTGCAACTCGGGTTTCTCACCCAGGACGAATTCGACACCGGCGTCTCCGGCACCGGAGCCGGTGGCAACAGTGCCCGTTGGCCGGTCTGGTTCGCAGCACTGGCCGAGGAGTTCCGTGCCTGCAGCGCGCGGCTGGAAGGCGGGCGTACCTGGTGGCTGGCGGCCGAGCGGGTGGCGGAGTGGCGAGCGCTTCACCCTGCAGCGTGGGTCCAGCCAGACCCGTCCGAGCGCCTGTCACCCGGAGTGGTGGAGCCCGACGCAGCCCTGGATGCCTTGCTGCGTGATCGACTGGCCGGCCTGGGCCCGGTCACGGTGTCCGGCCTGGCGGAGGATTTTGCATTGCCGCCGGCGCGTATCGATCAGGCCCTGGCGCGCCTGCAAGGGCAGGGCTACGTGATCGCCATGCCGACGGCCGAAGGCGGCTCGCCACCTTGGTGCGAACGCCGTCTGCTGGCGCGGATTCACCGCTACAGCCGTGAGCATCGCCGCCGTGCGGTCAAGCCGGTGCCGCCAGCAGCATTCGCCCGATTCCTGATGCGCTGGCACCGGCTGGACGAGCCGGGCACCGGGCTCGATCAGCCATTGGCGCAGTTGGAAGGCTGGGCGGCGCCGGTGGAGCTCTGGGAGCAGGCTTTACTCAGCATTCGCTGCCGTGACGATGCACCCGCGGACCTGGAGCAACGCTTCCTGAGCGGCGAGCTCAGCTGGTTCCGCCCACCCGCGGACGCTGCGATCCCGCGCCAGGTGGTCGCGGCAACACCCATCGCCATTGTGGCGCGCGAGTTCCAGGATTGCTGGCGGCACGGGCAGGGCGCCGGCGGCCCCATGACCCATGCCTACGCGGAGCAGGTCCGCCAACTCCTGGCACGCCAGGGTGCCATGTTCACACCGGACATCGAGGCCGAAACCGGTTTGTTGCGCCCGCACCTGGAGGAAGCCCTGAAGGTGCTGGTATACGAGGGTCGCGTGACTGCCGATGCGATCTCACCACTGCGCTGGCTGCTGCGGCCCGAACGTGTGAAGTTGCGACAGGAACGGGGCCGCTTCGCGGCTCGGCGGGGCCTTCCGGTGGGGCGATGGAGCCTGGTCCCGGACCCGGCGGTTGAGGCCGAGTATCCGGAGGAACGACGCCAACGGCGGCTGGCGGTGGTGTGTGGTGCGCTGCTGCGTCGCTATGGCGTCGTGTTCCGGGCGGTGGTGCAGCGGGAGCCCCTGGCCCCGCCCTGGCGCGACCTGCTGGCCTACTTGCGTCGCATGGAAGACCGCGGTGAAGTGCGCGGGGGGCGTTTTGTCGATGGTTTCTCTGGGGAACAATTCGCGCTGCCCGAGGCGATCGGCCTGCTCCGTGCCGCGCGCGAGCCTGCCGAGCGCCCCGTGCTCAGTGTGATCTCGGCGGTCGATCCCCTCAACCTGGGCGGGTGGCTACTGACCGGTCTCAGGACGCCCGCCAGCCCGCAGAACCGGATTCTGCTCGAAGACGGCCAGCCAGTGGCGAGAACGCTGGGCGACACATTGGAAGCGTTTCCCGGCATCGGTCGCCAGGCGCGTCAGTACGCGCACGAGCGACTCGCGGTGGTGCGCCCGTGGCGAGGGCGTACGCCGGCCTGAGGGCGGGCTGCGTCAGGCCGCCGCGGCCGTGTCGCCCGGACCGCTCTGCGTCAATTGCCGCAGGACGTAATGCAGGATGCCGCCGTGGCGGTAGTATTCGATCTCCTTGGGCGTGTCCAGCCGGACCTGCGCCGTGAAGCGGATTTCGCCGCCGTCTTCCCGCGTGGCGCACACCTCGACCTGGTCCGAGGTGCCGTCGCCCAGCCCGCTGATGGAATAGGTTTCGGTGCCCTCCAGGCCAAGCGTGGCTGCGTCCTCGCCGGGCTGGAAATTAAGTGGCAGGACACCCATGCCGATCAGGTTGGAACGGTGAATTCGCTCGAAGCTGGTGCAAATCACCGCCTTCACGCCCAGTAGCTGGGTGCCCTTGGCGGCCCAGTCCCGGGACGAACCGGTGCCGTATTCCTTGCCGGCCAGCACCACCAGCGGCGTGCCATCGGCCCGGTAGCGCATGGCGGCATCGTAAATGGTCATTTGCTCTCCCCCGGGCTGGAAACGTGTCCAGCCGCCCTCGGTGCCGGGCGCGAGCTGGTTGCGCAGACGCACGTTGGCGAACGTGCCGCGCATCATGACCTCATGATTTCCACGTCGCGAGCCGTAGGAATTGAATTCCGCCGGCGTCACCCCGCAGCCGATCAGGTATTGGCCGGCAGGGGAGGCCTCGGCGATGGCGCCAGCTGGTGAAATATGGTCGGTAGTGACCGAATCGCCCAGTTTGGCGAGGCAACGCGCACCCTGGATGTCCGCGACGCCCGGCGGTTCCAGTCCCATGTTCTCGAAGTAGGGAGGATGCTGGATGTAGGTGGAATCCTCCTGCCAGGCAAACATGGCCCCCGCGGGCGCTGCGATCTGCTGCCAGCGCTCGTCCCCGTCGAACACGCTGCGGTAGCTGTGACGGAACATGTCCGCCGTCACGGTCGCGCTGATGAGTTCGTGGATCTCGCGGCTGGAAGGCCAGATGTCGCGCAGCAGCACATCGTTGCCCTCGGCATCGGTTCCGAGCGGCTCGCGGGTCAAATCGACGTCCAGGCTGCCCGCCAGCGCATAAGCCACTACCAGAGGCGGCGACGCCAGATAATTCATCTTCACATCGGCATGGATCCGGCCTTCGAAGTTGCGGTTGCCGGAAAGCACCGAGCACACCGTGAGGTCGTGGCCCCGTATCGCCTCGCCAATCGCGTCGGGAAGGGGCCCGGAATTGCCGATGCAGGTGGTGCAGCCGTATCCGACCACATGGAAGCCCAACGCCTCCAGATCATCCATCAATCCGGCCTGCACCAGGTAGTCCGTGACCACGCGGGATCCGGGGCCGAGCGAGGTCTTCACCCATGGCTTGACGCGCAGGCCGCGGGCCACCGCGTTGCGCGCCAGCAGGCCTGCACCCAGCATCACCGCCGGGTTTGAGGTGTTGGTGCACGACGTGATCGCGGCAATGACCACGGCACCATCCCGTAGCTCGAATGACTCGCCATCCTGGGAAACTGACGCGGTGCGCGGCTCTGCGTGGGGCGCCGTGCCGCGATGACTGCGGTAGTTCTGCTTGGCCTCAGTGAGCAGCACGCGGTCCTGGGGGCGCTTGGGGCCAGCCAGGCTGGGCATCACGGTGGACATGTCGAGCTCCAGCGTGGCGCTGTACTCCGCCTCGGGGCCGTCATCGGCGCGAAACATCCCCTGCGCGCGTGCATAGGCCTCGACCAGAGCGACCTGCTCGTCGGAGCGTCCCGATAGCGACAGGTAGCGCAGGCTTTCCTCGTCGACGGGAAAGATACCGCAGGTGGCGCCGTATTCCGGCGCCATGTTGGCGATGGTGGCGCGGTCGGCCAGCGGCAGATGCGCCAGCCCCGGGCCGAAGAACTCCACGAACTTGCCGACCACGCCGTGCGCCCGCAGCATCTGCGTGACGGTCAGCACCAGGTCGGTGGCGGTCGCGCCTTCCGGCAGCTCGCCGGTGAGGCGGAAACCCACCACTTGCGGAATGAGCATGGTGATCGCTTGTCCCAGCATGGCTGCCTCGGCCTCGATGCCGCCGACACCCCAGCCCAGCACGCCGAGGCCGTTGATCATGGTGGTGTGCGAATCGGTGCCCACGACGGTGTCCGGATAAGCCAGCCAGCGCCCGTCCCGCTCCACCCCGAATACCACCCGCGCCAGGTGCTCCAGGTTCACCTGGTGCACGATGCCGGTGTTCGGCGGCACGACCGCGAAGTTAGTGAATGCGTTCTGCCCCCAGCGCAGGAAACTGTAGCGCTCCTGGTTGCGGCGGAATTCGATCACATTGTTGAGGTCCAGCGCATCCTCACTGCCGTAGCGATCGACCTGGACCGAGTGATCGATGACCAGTTCCGCCGGCGACAGCGGGTTGATCAGGCCGGGGTCGCCGCCCAGCGCCTGCATGGCGTCGCGCATGGCCGCCAGGTCGACCACGGCGGGCACGCCCGTGAAGTCCTGCAGCACCACGCGCGAGGGCGTGAATGCAATCTCGGTGGTGGGCTGCGCGGCCGGGTCCCAGTTCGCCAGCGCCCGGATGTCGTCGGCGGTGACGTCGATGCCGTCCTCGTTGCGGAGCAGGTTCTCCAGCAGAACCTTGAGTGAAAAGGGCAGGCGGGATATGTCGAACGCCTCGCCCAGCCGGGCAAGGCTGTAGAAGCCAAACTCACGCCCATTGACGCTCAGGCTCCGGTAACAGGAAAAGGTGTCGCGCATGGCGGTCTCCGCGTTGTGCTCGCACGCGCAGGTGCGCGGCTGCGTGTCAATTTCGGCGCCGGGCGGGCGGCCGATATCCCCGGGCGAGGGCCGAACACGCCGGTTGCCCGGGCCCATTATTATCGCCGATGCGCCGAGCCAAACCCAACTGTCAGCCGGCGAGCAACTGCTGCGACTCGCGCAGCAGCTCCCGCCGTCCGAACATCAGGGACCAGCGCCCGCCGCCGAGTTGATCCCACAGCACAGCGGACCGCAGGCCGGCCAGCAGCAGGGTGCGAATCCAGTTGACGGTGCGGTCGAGTTGCAGATATTGGGGCCGCCCCCCCACGACGATGCGGGGTGTCATCAGGCTGATGGTTTCGCTGTAGAGTTGCGCGATGTCCGCGGCCTGCCGGTCCTCGCGTTCATGCTGCTCGCCGGCCAGGTGTTGCCCGGCGATCTCCGCCAGTCGCTCACCGATGCGCCGTTGCAGCGCGCGTTTGCGCTTGAAGCGGCGCTGCAGCTGCAGCAAAGCAATCGCGTAGCGCAGGCTATCGACGTGCTGGCCTTCGCCCTGCAGAACCGAAATCAGCGTTTCGACGCCCAGTCGCAGGCGCGCCGTCGAACCATAGACGTCCTCGAGGTCCACGGCCTCGAGTGCGAACAGGCTGTGCAGACAGGCGCTGGCGGCATAGCCGGACCAGGTGCCGTGGTTGGCCGCCTGCCGGACCAGTTCGGTGGCCTGGAACACGCCGGCCAGCGCCAGGGTCCGTTCCTTCATGCCGATTCCTCCCAGCGGCTCGGCGGTGCATTCATTCTATCGATCACCCCGCCGCCCAGGCATTCATCGTCGCGGTAGAGCACTACCGACTGGCCGGGCGTAACGGCCCTCTGGGGCCGGTCGAAACGGAGCAGCAGATTGTTCTCATCAGCGCGCAACAGGGTGCACTGCTGGTCTGGCTGTCGATACCGGACCTTGGCCGCGAGTCGACTCCCCTCCGGAGGCGGTTTCGTGCCGACCCAGCTGAGGTCGGTCGCGCGCAGCAGGGTGGAAAACAACCACGGATGCTCGTGGCCCTGGCCGACGTATAGCGTGTTCTCCCCAGTGTCCTTGTGGAGCACGTACCAGGCCCCTTCCGGCCAGCCTGGCTGGCCGCCGAGGCCCAACCCCTGGCGCTGCCCCAGCGTGTAGTAGGGCAGGCCGTCATGCTCGCCGAGCGTATGCCCCTCAGGGGTCCGGATGGGACCGGGTGGAGAGTCGATGTATTGGGCGAGGAACGAACGGAAATCGCGTTCGCCGATGAAACAGATGCCGGTGCTGTCTTTCTTGTCGTGCACCGCCAGGCCGGCGTCCCGCGCGAGGGCGCGAACTTCGGCCTTGTCGAGTTCGCCCAGCGGAAAGCGGGTGCGCGCCAGTTGTTCGTGGCCCACGGCATAGAGAAAGTAGCTCTGGTCCTTGTTGACATCCTGCGCACGCAGCAGGCGGCAGCGATCGCCGGTGCGGTCGATGCGGGCGTAATGTCCCGTCGCTATTTCGGTGGCGCCGAGGTCGCTCGCGTGCTCGAGGAAGGTTTTGAACTTGATCTCCCGATTGCACAGGATGTCCGGGTTGGGCGTGCGCCCCGCACGGTATTCGCTGAGAAAGACTTCGAACACGTTATCCCAGTATTCGGCCGCGAAGTTGCGCTTGTGCAGTTCGATGCCGAGTCGTGCAGCCACCCGCTCAGCGTCCGCGGCGTCCTGCTCGGCCGTGCAGGTCCCCAGGCGATCGTCCTCTTCCCAGTTCTTCATGAACATGCCCGCGAGGCCGTGACCCTGTTCCCGCAACAGGCAGGCGGCCACGGACGAATCCACGCCCCCGGACATGGCGACCATGATGTTCTCGCCGGTTTTCCGCATGCCGATAAGATGGGGACTGCCATCGTCAAACTCAAAGCCGCGCAGGGCCTACGGGCCGGGCGCGTGTCCCCGGCAAGGCTTTGAGACCGGTTATGGGTGTAATAGAATCTGTGCCATGAGCCAGGACCTCGAACATCAGCAGCAACGCGGTATCGCCCTCGAGGAGGTGCGCCCGGAAATCAAGCGGCCGCCCATGTACAAGGTCGTGCTGTTGAATGATGATTACACGCCCATGGACTTCGTGGTGGAGGTGTTGAGGGTGTTCTTCGGCATGAATCACGACCGGGCCACGCAGATCATGCTTCACGTGCACACCCGCGGCAAGGGTGTGTGCGGCGTTTACACGTTCGAGATCGCGGAGACCAAGGTGGTGCAGGTCAACGAGTTTAGCCGCCAGAACGAGCACCCCCTCAAGTGCACCATGGAACAGGCCTGAAACCTTCCATGACGCACCCGGTCGAAGGCACTGAACTCAATCGGTAACGGGCCCATGTTCAGCAAGGAACTCGAGATCACCATCAGCCAGGCCTACCAGGAGGCACGCGGGCGGCGTCACGAATTCCTGACCGTCGAGCACCTGCTGCTGGCGCTGCTCGAAAATGCGTCTGCCCTGAGCGTGCTGGGCGCCTGCGAATCCGACCTCGACGCATTGGCCGGTGATCTGCGGCAGGTGGTGGAGGAGACCGTGCCGCTGCTGGATGATGATGACGGGCGTGATACCCAGCCTACCATCGGCTTCCAGCGCGTGCTGCAACGGGCGCTCTACCACGTGCAGTCGGCCGGCAAGCAGGAAGTCCAGGGCGCCAATGTGCTGGTCGCGATTTTCAGCGAAAAGGATTCCTACGCCACCTACCTGCTCAACAAGCACGACGTCACCCGGCTGGATGTGGTGAACTTCATTTCCCACGGCATCTCGCGACTGAATCTGGAGCCCGGTCAAGAAGATGAGGCGGAGGCGGCCGAGGAGGCAGGCGCGGGACCGGCCGAGGCGGGCGCGCTCGACAAGTTCGCGACCAACCTCAACCAGCGCGCCGAGCAGGGCCTGATCGACCCGCTCATCGGGCGGGAACCGGAGATCGAGCGCACCATCCAGGTGCTCTGCCGGCGGCGCAAGAACAACCCGTTGTTCGTGGGCGAGGCCGGGGTCGGCAAGACGGCCATGGCCGAGGGCTTGGCGCGCCGGATCGTTCGCGGGGAGGTGCCGGATGTCCTCTCCGGCGTCACCATATACGCGTTGGACTTGGGCGCGTTGCTGGCTGGTACCAAGTATCGAGGAGATTTTGAGAAGCGTCTCAAGGGCGTGTTGGCGGAATTGCGCGACAAGCGCGGCGCCATCCTGTTCATCGACGAGATTCACACCATCATCGGCGCAGGCGCAGCCACCGGCGGGGTCATGGACGCCTCCAACCTGATCAAGCCGGTACTGGCCTCGGATGACCTGCGCTGCATCGGGTCCACCACGTTCCAGGAATTTCGGGGCGTGTTCGAGAAAGATCGGGCGCTGGCCCGCAGATTTCAGAAGATCGACGTGGTTGAACCCACCATTCCGGAGACCATCGAGATTCTACGTGGGCTGAAAAGCCGCTTCGAGCAGCATCATCAGGTCGAATACTCCGACGAGGCCCTGGTCGCGGCCGCCGAACTGGCCGCTCGCCACATCACCGATCGGCACCTGCCCGACAAGGCGATCGACGTGATTGACGAGGCCGGAGCGCGGCAAAGGCTGTTGCCCGCAGAGGAACGCAAGCAGCGGCTCGAGGAGAGCGATATCGAAGACATCGTGGCGCGCATGGCGCGCATCCCGTCGCGGCAGGTATCGCGCTCCGATCGGGATTCGCTGCGCACCCTGGACCGCGACCTGAAGCTGGTGGTCTTCGGTCAGGATGAGGCCATCGACGCTCTGGCTTCTGCGATCAAGATGGCGCGCTCGGGACTGGGCGAGGATGAGAAGCCGATCGGATGTTTCATGTTCGCGGGTCCCACCGGCGTCGGCAAGACCGAGGTCTCGCGTCAGCTGTCGCTGACCATGGGCATCGAATTGATCCGCTTCGACATGTCGGAGTACATGGAGTCACACTCCGTATCGCGTTTGGTCGGTGCGCCCCCCGGATACGTTGGCCATAACGAGGGCGGTCTGCTGACCGAGGCGGTCACGCGCCATCCGCACGCCGTGCTGTTGCTGGACGAAATCGAGAAGGCCCACCCGGATATTTTCAATGTGCTGCTGCAGATCATGGATCACGGCACCTTGACGGACGCGAATGGCCGTGAGGCCGATTTCCGTAACGTGATCCTGATCATGACCACCAACGCGGGCGCGCGCGAAAGCGCCAGGCCGTCGATCGGTTTCACCGAGCAGGACCACTCCGGTGACTCCCTGGAAGTCATCAAGCGGGCGTTTTCGCCGGAATTCCGCAACCGGCTCGACGCCGTCATCCAGTTCCGCTCGCTCGATTTCGCCGTCGTTCTGCAGGTGGTCGACAAGTTCATCCTGGAGCTCGAGGCGCAGCTGGCCCAGAAAAACGTCAGCCTTGCCGTGAGCACCGCTGCCCGCGAGTGGCTGGCACGCGAGGGGTTCGACCCGCGAATGGGTGCACGTCCCATGAAGCGCGTGATCCAGGCGCAAATCAAGCGTCACCTGGCGGACGATCTTCTGTTTGGCGACCTGGCCGAGGGCGGCGAGGTGCGGGTGGATGTGAGCGAGGAAACCGGCCAGCTGCAGGTTACGACCCGGCCAGGCAGCAAGGGGCGCAAGGCATTGCCGGCTTCGACCACCTGAGGCGGTGGGATTGGGTTATTTCATGCGGTAGGTGATGCGGCCCTTGGTCAGGTCGTAAGGCGTCATTTCTACCTTGACCCGATCGCCGGTCAGGATTCGGATGTAGTTCTTGCGCATGCGTCCCGAGATGTGGGCGGTCACGATGTGGCCATTGTCCAATTCGACACGAAACATCGTATTCGGCAGGGTTTCGAGCACCTTGCCCTCGAATTCTATGACATCCTCTTTGCCCATGACGGCCTCTGGCAGCTGCGACAGGGCGTATTGTGCCATCTGGGACGCTGCACCGAAAGCACCCCGGTCCACCCAAGCGCCTTATGGGCGTTGGGCGTGGGGCCGGCGGGAGTTGACTCCCCTCGGGAGTGTCGTAAAATACGCGCCTTCGTCGCGGGAATAGCTCAGTTGGTAGAGCACAACCTTGCCAAGGTTGGGGTCGCGAGTTCGAGTCTCGTTTCCCGCTCCAGTTTCACGTCCGCTTGCGCGGCGTCCGCAGGGCCCAGTCCGCCACCGAAACCGAGTATGCGCCCGGTGCGCCGCAAGTGATGGTTTTCAACAGCCCCTGGCCACCCGCCCGGGGCTTTTTTTGAGGTTCCAGTCGCGCCCAGGCCGCGACCTCAGGGCGCATCCTGTTCGATGCGGTACTGGCTGGGGGTCATGCCATGCCAGCGCTTGAACGCGCGCGAAAACACCACGGGATTCTCATAGCCAACCATGTTTGCAACTGCCCGAATGGACCGGTCCGTTTCGCGCAGCGCGGCCGTGGCTTTTTCCTCGCGCATGGACTCCAGTTCTTTCAGGATGGTGGTTCCTTTTGCCTGCAACTTACGCGACAACGTGCGCTTGGTCACACCGCATATCTCCGCGGCACGCGAGGTGTCAAGATCGAATTCATGCAGGTGCGAGCGGATGGCCTGTCGAAAAGCAAGGACGATGGAGGTTTCCGGACTTGCTTTTGTGCTTGCAGACCCGCTGGCTTCCCTGGCAGAGTCCGTGCTCATCGAATGCAGCAGCCAAGTCGAGGGAAAGGAAATACTGGCACCCATGCTGTCTTGCTGTGCGACTTTGATGCCCTTATTGCCCCGCGGGATGACCGCGGGGTCGCACACGTGGGCGATGACCCTGGCGCCGTCCCAGTCGTGGCTCATGGCTCGATGGATGATGGTGACCAGATAAGCCACGGTGAATCCGTCGTTGTGCCTTGGAAGGATACCGCCATCGGTAAATCGCCTCTCGCGGAACGTGACCCGTCCGCCGCTCACGGTGAGAGTGTAACTAACCGAACTCTCGTCCAGGGGCGCATTTTCCATGAACCGCAGCAGGGTGCCGCCCAGGGATAAGGAGTCTTCCACGGCCGACTTCAGCGGTGACCAGCTGAACGGATCGAGTTGTTCACCGACACGAAAACCAAAATGCGCATCACCCGAAGCTTCCGCGAGGGCTTCCACCAGGCGGTACATGCTTGGCGCCGTCACGAAGAGTTCCGGGTTGTCGATATCGGCTGCGGTCAACGAATGCTCCGCCAGCACCGGCCCGGCATTCACGCCCCGGCGCTGCAGTTGATCCAGCAAGGGTGATACCAGGTTGAGCCTGACCAGCGGTAGGTGGAAATGTGAGGGGTTCAACATGGTGTCGTGATTCGTCCGTAACGAGTCAGGATCATCCATCCTAGCCGCCCAAATGGGGAAGAAGATGACTTTTCAAGACAAACATTCAGGATAGATGGCGCGAATGATCGCATACTTGGCAGGAATAATCAGTAAATTAACGCTCCATCAGTCTGCAATAACAGTGCCCGCAGTTGGGCGTCATGAAACCGAGAGGAAGACACAATGAAAGTTCTACTCACCACACTCGCGTGCCTGTTGCTGTCCGCAGCGGCTCATGGTCAGGCAGCCGGAGCCGGTCAGGTGCTGTTCACCAACGTCAGCATATTTGACGGCAAAAGCGAAAAACTCATCACCGCCCGCGATGTGCTGGTCGAAAACAACCTGATCAAAGAGATCGGCAAGAATATCCAGGCGGCAGATGGCGCTAAAGTCATCGATGGCGGCGGCCGTACGCTGCTGCCGGGTTTTATCGAGACACATGCCCACCTGATGCTGATGGGCCCGAGCGTCCCGGCCATGGAGGCCATGACGACCTGGGAAGACTTCGCCATTCATGGGTCGCGGATGGCCAAGATGTACCTGATGCAGGGTTTCACGACGGTGCGTGATGCCGGTGGCGCAAACGGTGGCTTAAGGCGCGCCATCGACGCGGGCGAGATCGTCGGCCCGCGCTACTACCCGTCGGGCGCTTTTCTCAGCAGCCGTGGCGGGCACGCGGATTTCGGAAACTTCACTTCGCCGCCCGGAGAGTCAACCAATTTCAGCCGGCTGAATATGGCCCAGGAATTTAACGGCGTGGACGACATATATAAGTATGGTCGAAACAACTTTCGCATGGGTGCGACTCAGCTGAAGTTCATGCAGTCCGGCGGCGTGGTATCAGCCTTCGATCCCTGGCAACTGGTTGCCGGATCGCCGGAGGAAATCGCAGCGGCGGTGCAGGTTGCCAACGAATACGGCAGCTACGTGATGGCGCATTCCTACCGGAAAGAGGCCATCATGAACGCGCTGAACGCGGGCGTGAAGTCGATCGAGCACGGCTTCGCGTTCGACTGCGAGATCGCCAAGGTGATGAAGCAGAAGGGCGCCTACATCACGACCAACCTGACGGCATTCGACCCAGGCCTTCTCGAAATTCCGGCAGTCGCCAGCGTCCCGGCGAGCCTGCGCAAGGCGAAATCGGCATCGGCGACGTTTGCGGGCTACATCGACAACATGAAGCAGTGTCCCGTCAAGCGCGGCTTCCAGACCGACTGCGTCGGGTCCGTGGCTGCCTGCAACATCCAGATCGCCTACGAGAAGCACCTGAACAACGAGTTCTTCGGGCCGCACCAGTCGCTGGTGACGCTGACGTCGACCGGCGGCGAGATCGTCGCAATGAGCGGCGATTTCATGAACCCTTATCCCGAGGCCAAGCTGGGCGTGATCGAGGAAGGCGCCTATGCCGACATCCTGATCGTCGACGGCAATCCGCTGGAAGACTTCTCTGTGGTTGGCACCGGCGACAAGTGGTTTGACGCCGCGCCGCGGCCTGAGAGCCCGGAGACGATCCGGATAATCATGAAAGACGGCAAGATCTACAAGAACACCTTGAACTGATGTGCTACTTGCGAGCCCAGGCGCCTGGGCTCGCAAGCCTCTCTCGTGTCCACAGGAACCAGCAAATGCGCAACCTTCGTTCAAGCGGATTTGTTTTGTTCCTATGTGTTTTCGCGCAATGCGCCCTGGCGCAAACGCCGATGGAAGTCGACTGGCCCGTGCTGGCCGATCCTGATGGACAGCAGTTTGATGACCCATACAGGGATCTGACCAAGCAGCAATTTGAATCTTTGATGGCGCTTGCGCGGTTGCAACTTGCCCTGCGTGCTGAGCTTGCAGAAGAAGAGCGCACTGATCTGGAAAAGCGTGCTCTGGATCTCTCGCAGGACCTGCAAAGCCAGGGCCTCGACCCGGACTGGATTCTCGCCCAGCGCGAAGCCGTGGCGCAGCGGCGTCAGCGCGCAGCCCTGGCGACGAATGCTGAGCTTGAAGGTGAGTACGTTGAGCTGAGAGGTTATCTCCTGGTCGCCAGGGACATCGAGAATGGCGCGATGGTCGCCCATCTTCTGCCGGACCGGGGTGTCTGCATGCATCTGCCACCGCCGCTACCGAACCAAGTCGTCAAACTCGCCATCAAGCAGCTGCCTGAACCGCTTGGAGCCTGCATTGCTGCCGCGGTACGAGGGCGCCTATCCGCCGCAGAGACCAGGGCCACGATCCCGGTCTTCGATGACACCATTTTGCTCTGGAGCCGCTGGCATCTGGAGGTTAATGAAGCCATCACTTCGGGAATCTTTCCAGCGGAAAATGGTTAGCCTGGGACAGCAAGAAACGGGAGGGGATCATGAAAGAGGTGAGGATATCCGATGATTAACTCACGCAGAGCCTGGGAATTGCTGGCGTGCTTCGTTGTGAGCGCGCTCCTCGCGGGCGGAGCCTTTGCTGATTCCGAGGAATGTTCCGAAAGGGATGACGCGAACTGTGCCGATGGATCAGCCGAATCGCGCCCTGCCGTCGCCAGTCTGGGCGGCCCGGAACAGGTCGATAACCGCCTGCATATCGATTCCAATCAGGTGACTCCCTTGTTTCCGAGCGACTTCGCCCGGGGCTACTTCGACTGGAAGGAGCGCCAGGCGGATGAAAACGGCTTTACCATCGGCGGCGACTATTCCACCGCTTACCTCAAAGCCAGCGAGAGCCTGGGCGAAGACGATGCCTTCAGCGGCATGTATCGCCTGTTCGGGTCCTGGGAGCTGAGCGGTGACGGCCAGGGCAATTCCGGGGCTCTGATCTTCAAGGCCGAGCATCGCCATGCTTTCGGCAGCAACCTGGCACCCGGTAGCCTGGGCTTCGAAACCGGCTACGTCGGCCTACATCTGCCGCCGTTCAGCGATCAGGGGGGGCGCCTGACCAACTTCTACTGGCGCCAGCGCATGAAGGGCGGCAACCTCGTGTTCGTCGGCGGCTTTATCGACGTGACCGACTACGTGGACGTCTACATGCTGGGCAGTCCCTGGACCGGCTTCTTCAATTTCTCGTTCTCGACCGGCTCCGCCTCCATCCCCACGCCGAATGAAGGGCTGAGTTTTGCCCTGGGCGGATATCTCAATGAGAACCTCTACATGATCGGCGGTATCGCAGATCTGAATTCGGACCCGACGGACCCGTTCGAGACCTTCGACAGCTTCTTCAGCGATCACGAGCATTTCACCCATTTCGAAATCGGCTGGAACACGACACGTGAGACGGCATTCCTGAACAACGTACACCTGACCCTGTGGCATGCGGATGAAATGGAGCAAGCCGGCAATCCGGATGGCTGGGGCTGGAATGCCTCGTGGAGCCGCGCGCTCAACGATCAATGGATCGGCTTCGTGCGCGGTGGTTACGCCAAGGACGGCGGCAGCCTGCTCGAGAAGACGGTTAGCGCGGGTCTGGCCTGGCAGACGGTTCCCGGCGGTAACCAGCTGGGTATGGCTTACAACTGGGGCGAGCCCAACGAGAGCACCTGGGGCCCGGGATTGCCCAGCCAGAAGACGCTGGAAGTGTTTTACCGCATCCAGCTGTTCAAGGAGCTCGCCATTACCCCGGACGTGCAGTACATCAAGGACCCGGCCCTCAATCCGGGTGCATCTTCCCTGTGGGTTTGGGGCCTGCGGGCCCGTTTTGCATTCTGAGGGAGGAGGTCTCAAGTGAACATCAAAAAATGCTGCAATCGTTTGCGCTGGATCGCAAGCGGGCTGGCTTTGCTGCCGGCATTTGCGCTGGGCGATAACTGGCAACCCGTCACCGGGCAGGACGCGCTCAGGAGTATCTTCAGTGATACCGTCTTAAGGGGCAGCCTGCCTGGTGAAAACGAGGCCGAGGCGCGTTACAACGCTGATGGAACCGGAGCGCTTTCGGCCTGGGGCGACACTTTCGAGCGTGAGTGGAAGGTGGAGGACGACGAGCAGGTTTGCGTTCTGGCGGAACGCACCTGGAATTGCTTCACGGTGGAGCGGAGCGCCGATAACCCTTCCCGCTACCAGGCAACGCAAGTGGATACTCGTGAATCGGTTGAGTTCGTGGTATCTGCACAGTCCGAGGCCGTGTCCGCCGCCACGGGAACCAGCGAAGGAGGCGCAGCACAACCCTCGGCAGAGGAAATGGCAGCCAAGCTGGCCAACCCGACCGCGCCCGTGATGACCATCGGCAACAACATCGATTTCGTTGAATTCGATGGTGACTTGCCGGGAGCCTCCAGCCAGTCGTCTTTTCGCTACGTGTTCCAGACGGTCTTTCCTTACAAGCTGTCCGATGGCGGCTCGATATTTTTCCGGCCGGCGATTCCGGTCATGTTCAATGAACCCGTTCCCGCCGGCCCGAACCAATGGCAGGAAATCGGCACTGACCTGGCGGACATCGGCTTCGATCTGTCCTATGGCAAGACCACCGCCAGCGGCCTGCTGTGGGGCGCCGGCGTGGTGGGTACCATTCCCGCGGCGACCGATGATCGGCTGGGCAAAGACCTCTGGGGCCTGGGTCCGGAATTGCTGCTGGGCAAAATGGGCAAGTGGGGCGTAGTCGGCGGTCTGATTTCCCACCAGTGGGACGTCGGCGGTTCCGGTGATGGCGAGATCGACCTGACCACGGTGAACTATTTCTATGCCTTCCCGCTGGGTGGCGGCTGGCAGGTGGCGGCAGGGCCCTCGGCCACTTACGACCACACGCGGCCCAGCGGCGACCGCTGGACCATACCGGCCGGCATCGGCATTGCCAAGACATCGATCATCGCCGGGCGCCCCTGGAAATTCCAGCTGCAGTACTGGAACTACGTCGAAGCCCCGAACGCGTTTGCTGTGAAGCACCAGATCCGCTTGTCCATCAACCCGGTGGTGTCAGCGCCCTGGAACGAGGCCAGGTAGCCCGAGCGGCAGCGCACGTGAAACGGGCCTGGCTCATATGCTTTCTCGCACACTCGTGCTGCGTGGCTGCGGCGACGAACCCGGTTGTGGAGTCGACCGAGGACGGCCTCGCCGAAGCCGGCGGAGTCAAGGGAGAACTCAAGCAGGCCGAAGAAATCGTGGATGCCTTCCGCATCGACAACCGCGAGGTCCACCTCAAAGCCTGGTACGACTGGAAGAGATCACTAAAGCAAAAGTACGGCTTCAATTTTGGCGTCAACGCCTCTTTGCTGTACGAGAACGCTTCGGACGTGCTCCGCGAGGAAGATTCCGCGGCCGGTGGAATTTATCGCCTGGAGGGCGACTGGGTGCTACTGAATCGTGGCGCTTCCAATGCTGGCGGTATCATTTTCCGTTTGGAAAACCGCGCGAGCATCGGTGGTCGCATACCGCCAGCCTCCCTGCGCGGCGAGATGGGTCTGGCAGCCACCGATCCGGGTTTCGCGTACTCGGACAACTTCGGCCCTGATTTCACGGTGCTGGCCTGGCTACAGGGTCTGGGCAAGGATCGTCTTCGCGCCGCTTTTGCGGTCGGCCTGCTGGATTTTGCAGCCTATCTCGATGCCTTCTATTACCAGACCCTGGCGCGCGGCTTTCTGAACCGAAGTTTTCTCGTCAGCCCGACACTGTCGCCGCCAGGCGTGGGCGCCCTCGGTGCTTCCGCGCGCGGCATGCTCAACAGCAATTGGTGGCTGGGCGGCGGATTCTATGATGCCAACGCCAAATCGGCTGATCCCGGTGCTGGCGAATTCGAATGGGACGAACTGCTCACCCATATCGAGGTGGGCTTTACGCCCTCGCTGGCTCGTCGCGGAACGGACCGCGTGCAGCTGACCTACTGGCACAAGGATGAACTGCCGGCCAAGGGCGCTACATCCGGGAGCGGCTGGTTGCTCTCCTGGAGTTGGCAGGTCAGTGATTTGTACATTCCCTTTATTCGTGCCGGCTATTCGGACGGTGGCGCGGACGCTCTGGCCAGAGCGTCCATCGCGGGTGGCGTATCCAGGCGGCTGAATCACCAGGACTGGTTCACCGTGGGGTTGGCGTGGAACAAGCCCTCGACGCAGACACACGGACGCAGCCTTCGCGACGAAAAGGTGCTCGAGGCTTCGTATCTGTGGCAATTGACCGCCAACACGTCGCTGTTGGGCGATGCGCAACTGATCGCCGATCCAGCCCTGAATCCGAAGGAGCGCCTGGTTTGGCTGGCCGGTGTGCGCATGCGAGTGGCGTTATGATCGGTAAATATTTTCGGGCGCTTGCCTCAGTTTCGACCGCGTGAGCGACACGTGTCTGGGCAATGGGTAACCATTGCGGAGGTGCAATGTGAATGATCGGAGTGCCGTGACCGGGGCGAGCCCCTTACGGGGGAAAGCCTGCGCCTCGATGGGCTGGCGTCCCGTTCCACAGTTCGGGAGGGGTGTCTCGAAGCCAGCAGGCCGGACGGTATTGGCCATGGCTTGCCTGCTGCTGACCCTCAGCCCGGCGGCCATGGCGCAGCCGGTCGCGGAACCGGTAGACATCCTGCTGCGCAATGTGATGCTCGTCGATCCCGCTGGTAACGCGGAGGACCGCGCCGTCAACATTCTGATCCGCGCCGGCAAGCTGGAAGTGATCACCGAGGACAAGATCTCCCGCGACGAAGCCGAGCGGGTGTATGACGCGAACGGGGGGTTCGTCTTTGGCAGGCTGGAAGTGGGTCAGGCGCCCAACCTGATGATCCTGAGCCAGGATCCTCGCGTGCAGTTCGAAGTGCTCCTGGATACCCGGACCTACGCGAGCTTCGCCATGCACGACGGCGAGGTCGTTCGCAACCGTCTGCTCGAGGCTACAGCGCTGGATACCCGGGACGAACCACAGAAACAGGGTTGGCTGGCCTACACGCCGCCCCCGCTCATGGTGCCGCTGAACTACCGGGATACGACCAAGTGGAACCGCTTCGAAACCGAGCATGCCTCGGGAATATTGGTTTCCGGCCTGTTCCTCGACCGCGTTAACTGGCTGAGCCAAAATGCCGCCAATGAAAACCAGTTCGGCGGCCTGTCGGATTTCGAAGGAGGCGAGATCAGGGGCTTCCGGATCGGGATGGTCGGTACCCTGAAGCTGTTCGAACGGCCGTGGATATACACCCTGTTCGGGGCCACCAATGCGTTCGACAAGGGCTACAACGAGGAAGACCTCGACAGCTTCACATTGTTCGACTGGCGCGTGGACATCCCGTTTCTGCGCAATTCGGTGATGAGCATCGGCAAGCAGAAGGAACCGATTTCGGGCGAGCGCGTGCAGTCCATGCTGTTCAACCACATGCAGGAGCGCTCGGCCGTGTCCGACGCCATGCTGCCTTCGCGCAACGTGGGCATCGTCTGGAACGGCAGCGATCCGGAGCGCTACACGAGTTGGGGAATCGGTGTATTCAATGACTGGCTCGACTCCAGCGTGGATTTCGACGAAAGCGCGACTCAATACGTTGGCAGGCTGGCCTGGGCACCGCTTCGCACGCGGGACGACAGCCATCTGCTGCATCTCGGTTTTGGCTACCGCTACTCCGATGCCAAGGAGGGCTTCCGCTACCGGACCGAGCCGGAATTCAATCAGGCACCGGATTATGTCGATACCGGATTCGGCACCGATACGGGCGTGCTGGAGGCGGACCGGTTGCAGACCTACACGGCGGAACTGGCATGGCGCCGCGGACCGCTGTGGCTGGCCTCGGAATACACCCGTACCGACGTCGACAACCCGGCGCTGGGCAACCCGAGTTTCGACGGGTACTGGGTGGGGGTGTCCTGGGTCGTGACCGGGGAGATGCGCTCCTACAACAAGAAGAGCGGGACTTTCGGTGGCGTGCCCGTGTCCCGGTCCGTGTACCAGAACGGCAAGGGCGCTCTCGAACTGAGCGCCCGCTGGTCGAGCATCGACCTCGAAGATGGCGCCGTCCGGGGTGGGGAGATGGACATCGCGTCCCTGGGCCTGACCTGGTGGCTGACGCCGTTCTTCGGCATCAACGCCAACTACCGATACATATGGAACACACTGAATGGCGTTGACGGGGAAAGCAGCGCGCTCAACACGCGGGTCATGCTGATGCTGGAATGACGCACGGGCCGGCGTGTGGGTTGGCGTGGGGCGGGCCCCGTGCGGATTCCACCCGCAGAATGGCTGTCCGCCGCAGGGCTGACAGGTCCGGGTGCGGATAGTAGAATACCGGCTCTCCCCGAGGCCAGGTGGCAGAGTGGTTATGCAGCGGCCTGCAAAGCCGTGTACGCCGGTTCGATTCCGACCCTGGCCTCCATCCAGACCCGCCACGCGGCCGGTCTGGATGGCAGGGGAGCCCAAAAGACCAAGAAAATGACTCCCAGCACCATAGTCACCAGGCTCTTCGCACAAGCCGATGTCGGGCTCGACGGCCGGCGCGAGTGGGACATCCAGGTCCACGACCCGCGGTTTTACCGGCAGGTGCTGCGCGGATCCCTGGGGCTCGGCGAGTCCTACATGGACGGCTATTGGGACTGCGCGGACCTCCCGGCGTTGTTCTGCCGGCTGCTTGAGGCGAGGCTCCACAAGAGCGCCCTGGTCAAGACCGCACGCTGGCTGCTGGATGTGGAGTCGCGGCTCACCAACATGCAAACCCGGCGACGCGCCATGGCCGTGGCAGAGGAACACTACAACCTCGACCACCGGCTCTACGAACTGTTCCTCGGGCCCTGGAACCAGTACACCTGTTGCTTTTTCGACGGTACCGACGACCTCGCCGAGGCGGAAGTCATCAAGCTCGAAATGATCTGCAACAAGCTGGATATCCAGGCAGACGACAACGTATTGGACATCGGCAGCGGCTGGGGCGGATTCGCCCGCTACGCGGCAAGCACCCGGGGCTGCCAGGTGACCGGCATCAGTCTCTCAACCGAGCAGAATGCCTACGCACGCAACTACACCGCCGGCCTGCCCGTGGAGATCGTGCAGGCGGATTACCGCGACCTGCCGTCCATCCGCGCGGCCGGCAGTTTCGACAAGGTGCTGATCTGCGGCATGATCGAGCATGTGGGCTATAAAAACTACCGCTCCATCATGGACATCGTGCACACCATGCTCAGCGACGATGGCCTATTTTTACTGCACACCCTCGGCAATGACCAGACGACCACCATCGGCGACCCGTGGATGGAGCGCTACATTTTCCGTAATTCCATGATGCCCGCGATGCCGCAACTGGCAGAGGCCGCCCAGGGCCTGTTCGCCATCCACGACTGGGAAAATTACGGTCATTACTACGCCCGCACGGTGCAGGCCTGGAACGACAATTTCCAACGCAATTGGGAGCGCATTCGCGCCATCGAAACGGACAAGCCCTTCGACGAGCGCTTCCGGCGCATGTTCAATTACTACTTCATGAGCTGCAAAGGCGCGTTCCTGTCGGAAAGCATCTATCTGTGGCACCTCGTCATGTCGAAGCGGGGCCAGCGCCGCAGCGTGTATCCCCGGGTGAACCTGATGACCTCCAGCTGAGGCGTCGCTCGACCGGGCGCGATGACGCACCGGGACGCGGCACTCAAAACCGCCGCGGCCGAGGCGCCGGGCGCGGGGCAGGACGCGCCATGTTGCGGGGCGGCCCTGCCGGCGGTGGCCGTGTGACCGGTCGCGTTGCGGGCCGCGGGGCCGGTTGCGTTGCGGGCCGGGTCGACGGGCGCGTCGCGGGTGGCGCAGCGGGGCGGGTGGCCGGCTGCGTGGCGGGCGGCGCGGCAGGGCGGGTCACCGGCTGGGTCGACGGTCGATCACCGGGCCGATTGCCCGGTAATTGCTCTGGCGGCCGGGCAATCGGGTGCTCCGGGCGCGGCGGACGGTACACGGGCGGCCGATATCCGGGTGGGTACCAGTAGGGCGGGCGGTACCAATAATGTCGCCAATACCAGGGGTCGTAGTACCCGAAACCAATGTACACGGAGCCGTGGACCGTGGGAGAGCCACCGCCCGAAGACGAGCACGCGCCGAGGGCGATCGCCAGCGAGACGAGGCACAGCGCCTTCAGTAACGCACGGCGGCACTTCATGGCTGCAGCGCCTCCGTGTAATCCCAGCGCACGATGCCGGTCACGCCGCCATTGGGATCGACGAACACCGCGACATTTCCGTCCAGCAACCGCTCATCGGGCGGTACGATGGCGAATCCACCGCCGGCCAGCACCTTGTCCAGGGTCTCGCTGACGTCCGCGACGCGCACGTACGGCACCCAGGCCGAGCGGTTGGCCTCCTCGTCGACGGGGACGATCCCCGCCCGCGGCATACCGTGCGCGGAGAGCAGCGTGCGCTCGATGGTCTCCGCCATCGTCTGGACGGTCGACTCGTAGGGCGCCAGCGACGAGTAAAACTCTGCCAGCCCGTCGGGATCGCGCGCGAACAGGTCGACCCAGAGAATCTCACCGATCGCAACCTCCGCATCCGGCGGATCGCCACTGTCCGAGCGCAGTACGCCGAACAGCGCTCCCCCGGGGTCGCGGAACAGGGCGTGGTGGCCACGCCCGGGTACCCGCACCGGCGGCAACTCCACTCGGCCGTCATTCGCCTCGACGGCACGCGCGGCGCGCTCGGTATCCGGAACCGACAGCAAGGCGATCCAGACCGCACCGTCCTGCTCGCCGCCGGGCGGTTCGTGGCTGAAGATGCCCCCGATGGCCCGTCCACTGGCCAGAATCAGCGCGTACTGGTCATCGGAAGGCGCCGGGGAGACGAACGACCAGCCGAACACGTAACTGTAGAAGGCCTTCTGGTTCTCGATCGCAGGCGTCGCAAGATCGAACCAGACAAACTTGCCCGGCAGTGAAACGCCGGATGCGGGCTCGTTGAGGGGTGGCAGGCGAACCGCGGCGAGCACGGTGCCAGCCGCCAGCAGGCCGAGGAATATCAGCAGTTGTCGAGGCAGGCGTCTGGCGCGAGGTTTCATGCGGCCAGTCTACCAACTTTCCTGCGCAAGGCAGCGGATCACCGAGATCCCGGCCCGGAAAGCTGCCATTCGCCGCCTGATTGCCGCTATCATGCGCCGCATGAGCTCGCACCCGATCAAGACCACCTCGCAACGGCTGCAGGGTCTTCTGAAGCAGGGCCTGGCGGCGCTTGCCCAGGGCCGGGCCGAGGCGGCCAGCGCATGTGCGCGGGAGGCCCTGCAGCTGCAGCCGGACCTCGTCGAGGGACACTTCCTGGTGGGTTTGATCGCACTGGAACTCAGGGACCGGAAAACGGCATTCAGCGCCTTTGGCTCGGTGACCCGGCTCGAACCCGCTCACGCAGCCGCATGGGCACAGCTGGCCAAGCTGTTCATCGGTGACGGTCAGCTCAACCGGGCCGACGCGGCGCTCGAACACGCCACCAGCAGCGACCCGCGCGACCCCCTGGTCTGTGATCTGATCGGGACCATCTACTCCCGCATCGGTGAGCATGGCACCGCCCGGGTTTGGTATCAGAAGGCGAACCAGCACCGGCCCGGCCACGGGCCGTTCATGCTCAACCTGGCCAACAACGCCATCTACCATGGCGAAATCGCCGCCGCCGAAGCGCTGCTCGAGCAGATCATCGCAGCGGAGGAGGACTCACCGCAGGCACACTGGGCGTTGTCCGGGGCGCGCCGGGCCGCTGACCACAGCCACATCGAGCAGATGCAGGGGCTGCTGGCCGGCCAGCGCCACCACCCTAGACTGGAGGCCTTCTACCATTACGCGATTGGCAAGGAACTCGAAGACCTCGAGGAATGGGGCCCGGCCTTCGAGGCCTTTAGCCGTGGTGCGCGGGCGAGGCGGCAGACCGTGGAATACGACGAGGCAGCGGAGATCGCCATGTTCGAATGCCTGGAGGCCCGCTATACGCCGGACTGGCTCGCATCGGGCCCGGCCGGACACGACTCCACGGCGCCCATTTTCGTGCTTGGCCAGCCGCGCACCGGGACCACGCTGATCGACCGCATCATCGGCAGCCATTCCGAGGTGCATTCCGCCGGCGAGTTGCAGCAATTCGGCCTCGCCATTCGACGGCTCAGCGCACACAAGGATCCACGGCGTTTCTCCAGGGAGCTGTTCGAGTCCGCGCTCGACCTCGACAGCAGGCGGGTAGGGGGGTTGTATCTCGAATCCACCCGGCGGGTGCAGGGCGGGGAGCCACGGTTCCTGGACAAGCTGCCGCAAAATTACCTGTACATACCCCACATACTGAAGGCCCTGCCCAGGGCCAAGATCGTGCACCTCACGCGCGATGCACGGGATGCCTGCTTCGCCAGCTACAAGCAGTTGTTCGCGGATGCTTACCTGCACTCCTACGACCTCGAGGAAATGGCCCGTCACCACTGCCGCTACCGGCACCTGATGGAAATCTGGCGCGAACGCTTTCCGGGGCGTTTTCTGGATATCTCCTACGAGGCGACGGTGACCGCGCTGGAACCGAATGTGCGCCGGCTGCTGGACTACCTGGAGTTGCCCTGGGAGGACGCATGCCTGAATTTCCACGCCCAGGAACAGGCGGTTTCGACCGCCAGCGCGGTGCAGGTGCGTGAGCCCGTCCACACGCGCTCGGTCGGCCGCTGGCGGCACTATGAAAAAGAACTGGTGCCGATGCTCGCGGTACTCCGCAAACATGGTATAAATGGCGTGAATTGATTCCCCCAACGCGGTTCCGCATTGAAAGTAAAATCCGGAGGCGACATGGCCAACCAACCCAAACAGCAGCCAGCCACGATGCCGCGGCGCACAGCCGTGTACCTGGCGGTCTCCAGCGCGATCATGGCAAGCACCCTGAGCGCGCCGACACTCGCCCAGCAGATCGAAGAGGTGATCGTGACCGCCACCAAGCGCGAAGAGTCGGTGCAGGATGTCCCGCTGGCCATCACCGCGCTGTCCGGGGACTTCACCGAGTCCGTCAACCTCGATGACGTGAAAGACCTGATCTCCTTTACGCCCGGCGTCACCGGCAACAGCCAGGACAGTTTCATCGATGCGGTCAGCATCCGCGGCGTGCGCACCCAGGATTTCGGCGTCGGCAGCGACCCGTCCGCGGCCTTTTTCAAGAACGACCTGTACGAGGGGCGCAACGGCTCGGCGGTCACCAGCCTGTACGACATCGACCGCGCCGAGGTGCTGCGCGGGCCGCAGGGCTTCCTGTTCGGCCGCAACTCGATCGGCGGCGCCATCAGCGTCCATACCCGCCAGGCGGAAATCGAAGGCGGGCGCACCGGCTATGCGGACTTCGATGTCGGTGAACGCGGGCACGTGGTCTTCGAAGGCGCCGTGAACATCCCGATTTCCAGCACCTTTGCCATGCGCCTGGCCGGCTACTCGTCGCAGGAAGACGGTTTCGTGAAGAATTTCGCCACCGGCAAGGACCTCATCGAGCACGACAAGCAGGCCCTGCGCTGGTCCACCGCTTACGAGAACGGGCGCATTTCGGTCACCACCCAGTTGGAGTACGAGACCCGCGAACAGTCGGGTTCGGTATACCGGGCGGTAACCGAGGGTGATTATTGGGACAACCTGCTGGCCCTTTACGGCGAGGACATCGTCCCGCAGGGCGGGAAGGAAGACTCCGATTCGGACCAGTCTCTCGGCGACAACGACGATGCGGACATTCTGACCTTCGGCGCCCGCATCGACTATGACGCCGACAACTTCACCTTCACCTCCATCACCGGCTACAAGGACCACGACTATTTCTACACCGAGGACTACGACGGCACGCCGCTGAACATCAACAATTACCAGCAGGACCAGACCGGCGACTACTTCCAGCAGGAATTCCGGCTGGTGTCCAACAGCGAGGGCCCCCTGTCCTGGTACGCGGGCGCATCCTTCTACAAGGAAGACATCGACACCCTGTTCACCAACTCGGGCCTCGAAGATCATTTCTGCAACTATTACGGCAACTACTACTATCCGGATGCGGGCATCTTCGACTGCGCCAGCTACTACGACTACCTGTACCCGGGTTACACCTGGTACCCGAGCCCGGATGGCTTGCTGACCGAGCCCGGTCGCATCCGGGGCGACTACACCGGCTGGGCCGTGTATGCGGATCTCAGTTATGCGTTCAATGACCGCTTCGATGTCAGTTTCGGGGTTCGCTACACCAACGACGACAAGGACTTCAGCATCAACGTCCCGGCCCCGGAGAGCAACCTGGGGCCGTACTGGGCCTACCTGTTCACCACCGACGGGCCGATCAAGAGTTCTGACAGCTGGTCGGATACCCAGATCCGGCTGGTCGGCCGCTGGCGGGTGGGCGAGGATGGCCTGATTTACGCCAGCTACACGGAGGGCTTCAAGTCGGGCGGGTTCGGCAGCTTCGCGCTGGTGGACGCAGACGGCGAAAAAGTGGGCTGTTGCGAACTGGACGCCAGCCAGGCGGCCGGCTTCCGCTCGCGACAATTCAACCCAGAGGACGTGGACTCCTACGAGCTCGGCTACAAGGGCACGCTGTTCGACGGCAGCACCGACATCAGCCTGACCGGCTTCATGTACGACTACAAGGACCTCCAGATCAGCTTCTTCGACCTGGATTCCGGCGCGAATACGGTGGAGAACGTCGGCCAGGTCGACGGCCTCGGGCTGGAAGCTTCGATCACCACGCGCTTCAACCAGAACTGGGACCTGTACCTGGCCATGAGCTGGCTGGATACGGAAGCCAAGGGGCTGGCGCAGGTGTGCGACGGCGACACGCCGGATGCCTGCGAGGGCCGTAAGCTGTTCTGGGCGCCCGACTTTTCCGGCGCCGCCGTGCTGAGCGGCAATTTCCCACTGGCGGCCGGGTCCATCGGCGGCAGCCTGGAGGCGTTCTGGGAATCGGACCGCGGTGGCGGTTGGGGCAATTTCCCCGAAACGCGGATCGACTCCTACGTGGAGCTGGCGGTCAGATTGGATTACGCCTCGAGCGGGAACTGGACGGTTGGGGCCTACGTGGAGAACCTCACCGACGAGTTTACCTACGACGGTTTGAACAACAACGGCGGAATCCTGCCGTCGCACTTCTTCGGCCATCGCCGACCGCGAACGGCTGGAGTCCGTTTCCGCTACGACTGGGAGTGATCTCACCCAGCCCCGTGCCGGTGCAGGCGCCGGCACGGGGCTGGCATCCTGCCCGGACGGGATGACTGCAGCCGTCAGTGCTCGCAACGGCGCCCAGAGCACTCGGGCTCCCCTGAAAGCCATTGTTTGACCGATGGGCGCGACCCGACCGGTGATACGCGGGCCGAAATGGCCGCGCCTCCCAAGGCGTAGGGCAGGGCGGTGGCCGCCGCAGCGTGGCTCCCCCCGTTTGCGTCTCGCACGCCATGCCGCGATAGCACATGTCAATGACTTCGATCAGGATTTTCAATTCGATTCCGCTCCGCATCTGCGATTAAATATGCAGCAAGGATGAGTTCTTTTCCGAACGGAGTAATCTCAATGTTTAAATCGACGATACCTGCCTTCGCGGCTCTGGTGGTCGCGCTCTCAAGTGGCCTGGCCACAGGTCCTGCGCTTGCCATGGACGAGCCGAAATCGAACCGGTTCTGGTGGCCGGAACAGCTGAACCTCGCTCCACTGCGCCAACATGGAGCGGAGTCGAACCCCATGGGCGATGACTTCGACTATGCCGAAGCGTTCCAGTCGCTCGATCTCGCGGCCCTGAAGAAGGACATCGAGGCGGTGATGACCACCTCGCAGGACTGGTGGCCGGCCGACTACGGCCACTACGGGCCGTTCTTCATTCGCATGGCCTGGCACAGCGCGGGCACCTACCGCATCGCGGACGGCCGCGGCGGCGCCGCCGGCGGCCAGCAGCGCTTCGCGCCGCTCAACAGCTGGCCCGACAACGCGAACCTCGACAAGGCCCGCCGCCTGCTCTGGCCGGTCAAGCAGAAGTACGGCCGCAAGATCTCGTGGGCCGACCTGATGGTACTGACCGGAAACGTCGCCCTCGAGTCCATGGGCTTCAAGACCTTCGGCTTCGCCGGCGGACGCGAAGACGACTGGGAAGCCGACCTGGTGTACTGGGGACCCGAAAACGAATTTCTCGCTGACGAGCGCTACAGCGGAGAACGCGACCTGGCCAACCCGCTGGCGGCGGTTCAGATGGGTCTGATTTACGTGAACCCGGAAGGCCCCAACGGCAACCCGGATCCGCTCGCGGCTGCGCGCGACATCCGCGAGACCTTCGGCCGCATGGCCATGAACGACGAGGAAACCGTCGCCCTGATTGCCGGCGGCCACACCTTCGGCAAAGCGCATGGAGCCGCCTCGCCGGCTGACTGCGTCGGGCCCGAGCCGGCGGCCGAGGGCGTCGAGCACCAGGGTTTCGGCTGGAACAACCGCTGCGGCAGCGGCAATGCTGGCGACACCATCACCAGCGGCCTGGAGGGCGCGTGGTCCGCCAACCCGGTGCAGTGGACCTCACAGTACCTCGACAACCTGTTCGCCTTCGAGTGGGTCCAGTCGAAAAGCCCCGGGGGTGCGGTGCAGTGGGTGCCGAGCGACGAGGGCGCTGCCAATATCGTGCCGGACGCATTCGATGCGACCAAGCGCCATGCGCCGATCATGTTCACGACCGATCTCTCGCTCAAGTTCGATCCGAGCTATCGCGAAATCGCCAAGCGCTTCCAGGAAAACCCCGAGGAATTCGAGCTGGCGTTCGCCAAGGCATGGTTCAAGCTGACCCATCGCGACATGGGTCCCCGAGCGCGCTACCTCGGCGCCGAGGTTCCCGCGGAGGTGCTCATCTGGCAGGACCCCGTGCCCGCCGTGGACTATCCGTTGATTGACGCGGACGACATCGCTGCCCTGAAGGCGGAAATCCTCGACTCCGGGGCCAGCATTCCCGAGCTGATCCGGACCGCCTGGGCTTCCGCCTCCACGTTCCGCGGCACCGACCTGCGCGGCGGAGCCAACGGTGCGCGCATCCGTCTCGCACCGCAGCAGGATTGGGAAGTCAATGACCCGCAAGAGCTGGCAAAGGTGCTGAAGCGCCTGAAGGCCGTGCGCAAGGACTTCAATCGCGACCAGCGTGACGGCAAGAAGGTGTCGATGGCCGACCTGATCGTGCTAGGCGGTGCCGCCGCCATCGAGCAGGCTGCACAGGCCGCAGGCTATGACATCGCCGTGCCCTTCCGGCCCGGGCGCACCGATGCAACCGAGGAGCAGACCGACGTGCGGTCGTTTGCGGTGCTGGAGCCGACCGCGGATGGCTTCCGCAACTACTACAGCGAGGGCAACTACCGTTCGCCGGCCGAAATGCTGGTCGACAAGGCCAACCTGCTGACCCTCACCGTGCCTGAAATGACGGTGCTGGTCGGCGGGCTGCGGGCGCTCGACGCCAACACCGCCCAGGCGGCGCATGGCGTGTTCACCGATCGGCCTGGAACGCTGACCAACGACTTCTTCGTCAACCTGCTCGACATGTCCACGCAGTGGCAGCAATCGAGCACCTCCGAGGGCATCTACGAGGGACGCGACCGTGGGACCCTCGAGCTCAAATGGACGGCCACCCCGGTCGATCTCGTGTTCGGCTCGAACGCGGAGCTGCGGGCCGTGGCGGAGGTCTATGCCGCTGACGATGGCCGCGACAAGTTCGTGCGGGATTTCGTCGACGCATGGACCAAGGTCATGAACCTGGACCGCTTCGATACGCCGGTCGTCCCGGAACGCATGGCGCTCGAGCGGCCTGCCGACGAGGAGCTGAAAACCGGTTCCTGAGCGTACACGGGCCCCGACATCGGTTCGTGGCCCACAGCAACGCGAACGGCGGCGTCCCTGACGCCGCCGTTTTGCTTTCGAGGGCCCAGGCACCTTCCCCTGCCGGCATCCCTTCTCCCAGCCGATCGCCGAACAGAGTGGTTTATACTCTCTCTAAGTCTCGGGTAACGGGCCGAATGGCCGGTTCCCGTCGGCGCTGCCTCGGGAGAAGGAGAAGGACATGAGACCACACGTGGAGCTGATCCAGGAAGCGGACCTTTGCTGGCATCGGGCAGAGCTGCCCCGCGGCGACGGCAAGGTCAAGCAACGCAACCTCTCGTATGACGAGGAGGACGGCTCGGCATCGACGCGCCTGGTCTTCACATCGGCATGGCACCGGCCGGCGGGTTATCACCATGCGGACGTGGAATGGTATGTCATGAGCGGGGCCATCAAGCTGGGGGATCGCCTGCTGGGCAAGGGGGGCTACTTCCGGGCGCCCGCGGGTCTGCGGATACCCGAGATTTCGGTGCAGGCGGGTTCCGAGATCCTGGTGTTCCGTGAATACGGCGACTGGGGTTTCTCCGTTTCCGAAAAGGACCGTTCCAGCTTCATTCCCCGCGGTGGCAACACGGGTTCCGAAGAGCCCGGCGAGCTCACCATCGTGGATTCGAGCCGCATGGAATGGATGCCCAACATCTACGAGGGGGACACGCAACGCTTCCTGAAGCTGAAGCCGCTGTTTATCGACCCGTCACCGGAGGGCGAGAACAACAAGGGCTTCGTGACCATGCTGGCCTGGGCGCCCCCGGGCTGGTCGGACAACCGGATGGTGCACCATCCGGTGTTCGAGGAGGCCTACAGCCTGGACGGTCACCTGGTGTACAACTTCGGCACGCTGGACCCGGGCACCTATTTCTTCCGTCCGGCGAAGGTGAAGCACGGCCATTTCGTGGCCGGCGAAGAACGCGGCTGGACCGGGATGTTTCGGCTCGATGGCGCGCTCATCAACTGGATCACCCAGAACGAGCGGGTCATCATCGAGGGCGATGCCCTCAATTACGACCCCGTCAAGCAGGCGCCGGTCATCGCCGGAATCCCGGTGCGCTCGCGCTCCACCGGGGAATGGGATCTGGAGGGTCAGTGACGGCGGCTCATGGAGGTGGAACTCTACCTGGATTATGCCTGTCCCTGGAGTTACCTGGGCTTCAGCCGCCTCAAGGAAACGGCCACCCGCACGGGCGCCCATGTCGTGCTGAAGCCGGTGGTGCTTGACGGGTTGCTGGCGGACGCCGGTCCGCCGTTGGACGACAGCCGCCATGAGGGGCACCCCGCGAGGGCACGCTACCAGGTGAAGGACCTCAATGATTGGGCCGACTACTGTGGCATCGTGTTGCGACGGCCGGAGGACTGGCCGGCCGACTCGAACCTGGCCGGGCAGGGTGCGCTGCTCGCTCTCGATGCGGACCGCGGCATGGCTTATTCGACCTGTGTTTTCCAGGCTTATTTCGAGCGGGGTGAGGACCTCACGGATATCGCAACCCTGCGGCGGGCCGCCGAGGCCGCCGGCCTGAGCGGCGATCCGTTCGAGCATGCCCTGCCGAATGCGGCGCTCGAAGAGCGCCTGCGTCACAACTGCCGGGAACTTTTGGATCGGGGCGGCTTCGGCTCACCCACCCTGTTCGTGGCTGACGCGATGTTTTTTGGCCACGACCGCATGCCGCTGGTGGAGTTCGCACTCGGCCAGAGCAGCGGGCGTCAATTCGTGGCACCCGGTGATCACAAAGCCGGAAGCATTTAGAGAGGACTATTCAATGAGTGAATCCCAAGTCGATCTTTCCGTCATACGCGGGGACTGGTATTACCACATGGGCTACGTGACCAACGCGATGAACCGGACCCTGGACCGTGCCCAGCGGCTCTGGAGCGAGGTCGCCGCCGAAGCGGGCGACGAGGAAGTAGGCCAGCAACTCGAAGCGCAATGCGCCATGTGGGCCGCTTTGACCTCCGACCTGGACGACAAGGGTGCAGTGCGCACCGGTGACCAGGCGTTCCTGGACTTCATCGCGGCCTGCCGCAGCACCAAGGATTCCTGCGATGCGCTGGAGACGGCACTTGGCGCCGGCGGTTCCTCCTCGATCTACGACAGCACGCTGGAACAATTTACCGAAGCCTGCCGCCAGGCCCGCGGCATTTGTGACGACCTGGAGATGATGCGCGAGCAACGCCCCGACGGGTGAGTCATGGTGCCCGGGGCCGGACTCGAACCGGCACGGGATTGCTCCCGAGGGATTTTAAGTCCCTTGCGTCTACCAATTTCGCCACCCGGGCAGGGCCCACATTCTAACGGGTATTGAAGGGCAGGGCGCCTAGAGGATGCTCTTGCCCATGGCGCTGAGAATCAGTTCCACGGTGCGCTCTGCGCTGACGTTGCGTTCGTCGAGGAAGGGGTTGAGCTCCACCACCTCCAGCGAGGTCAGGCGCCCGCTGTCGGCGCAGTACTCCATCAGCAGATGCGCTTCCCGAAACTGCACGCCCCCGGGCACCAGGGTTCCCGACCCCGGAATCACCGACGGATCGCAGCCGTCGACATCGAAACTGAGGTGAAAGCCCGCCGTGCCGCGGTTGACGACCTCCAGCGCTTCGGCCACCACGCTGGCCATGCCGCGCTCATCGATGTCGCGCATGGTCAACGCCTTGATGCCCGAATCACGGATCATGCGCCGTTCGTCCGCATCCAGGCTGCGCAGGCCGATGATGGCCACGTTCTCGGCCCGCACCTTCGGCGCGAATCCGGCAATGTTCGCCAGTTCCGGGTCACCGCGTCCCAGCAAGTGGGATAGCGGCATGCCGTGGACATTGCCGGTCGGCGAAGCGCCCGGCACATTCATGTCCCCGTGCGCATCGAACCACAGCAAGCCCAGCGATTCCGCTCGGTCACGAAAGTGCGCGGCCACTCCAGAGACGGTACCCATGGCGATGGAATGGTCCCCACCGAGCACCAGCGGGAACTCCCCGGCGGCCATGACGTCCCGGACCCGGCTCGCCAGCTCGTCGCACACGCTGAGAATCTCCGGCTTGAATCGGGCCCGCTCATCGTCGCTGCTGCGGGTTTCCATGGCGGGCACCTGGATGTCCTCTTCCCGGTCGACCGCGAAACCCAACTGGCGCAGGCGGGCGCCCAGGCCGGCGATTCTCAGTGCCGACGGCCCCATGTCGGTGCCCCTGCGGCTGGCGCCGAGGTCCATGGGCACGCCGATGATCTTGATCGTACGGATGTCGGTTGGGGCGGTCCTGTTCATATACGGCTCAGCGATCGATTTTGAAACGATGATAATCCCGGCAGCTACCTGAAGCGAACCCTTTGCCATCCAGCCTCGCCAGGCTTTTGGCCGCGGGGCAGGGCAGTCGCCGCCCTGTGTGTCATCCCCGGTATTCGAACTGCAGAAAGAAACGCCGCTCCGCCCCGGGAAAATAGCGGTATTGCCCGAAGGCGTGATCCGCGCGTTCTGCGTATTGCGCATCCAGCAGATTGGTGACCCGCAGCGCCAGGCGATATGGACCGGAGCCGGGGGCCCAGGCGGCCCTCGCGTTGAGCAGGCGGTGGCCGCCGTAGGTGTGGGCGTTGGCGGCATCGAGGTAGTACTTGCCCTGATACAGCCACTCCAGCTCGTAGTTCTGCAGCGAGCCCGGCTGCCAGTGCAAGCGAACGGCGCCCAGGCGCCGGGGTGCGGTATCGATGTCGTCTCCTTTGCGTATGGTCTCCCCGAGCGCGGCGATGCGGTCGAAGTCATACTCGTGCCGGGCCCAGGACAGATTTGCGCTGAGCTGCAAGCGCGCACCCAGCTGCCAGGCGAGGGCAGCCTCGATACCGCGATGGCGGGTGCGGCCGTCACTGACATTGAAGCCCTCGGCGTCGCGGAAAATGAAATGATCCTTGCGCATCGTAAATGCGGCCAGGTCCAGCGACAGCGCGCCGAATACCTGATTCCAGCCCAGCTCCAGTGCGTCCAGGCTCACCGTGTCGAGGTCGGCGACCTCCTGGCCACTTTGCAGACGGTACAACTCGGTCGCCTGCGGCGTTCGGAAACCGCGCGCGGCCCGCGCCCGAATCCGGGTATCGGGACCCAACTGCCACGCGAGGCCGATTTCCGGCGCCAGGTTGAAAAAACCATCGCTGCGGTCGCCCGGCCGGGTGTACAGGCAGCCGCCAAAACCGCACGGCGTGCCATCGTCGCGGGTATTGCCGTCGAGCATGCGATTATCGTACTCATAGCGCGTGTATTCCGCGCGTGCGCCGAAGATAAGTGTAATACTATCAATAGGATAGTATCGATATTGCAGCCAGGCGGCGGCCACCATGGCCTCTGCCTGGTAATCGTAGTGGTAACCTTGCGGACGGGTCTCGCGCAGGAAGGCCGAACCGCCGGTGATGGGCTCGGCCTGGAATTCGATCAGCTCGCCCCGGGCCCATTCAACGTCGGCGCCCGCGACCAGGCTGTCATCCCGGCGCCAGCTGAACAGGGCGCCCACGGAATCCTGGCTGTTACGCTCCAGCGGTGTGCCGGGCAGGAAATGCTGCAGGAACTTCATGGAACTCGAACGCGCGTAAGGGGTGAGCTCGATGCTGCGGCCGTTGGCTCCTGTCCAGCTCCAATGGCTCGTCAGGCGCGCGGCAGAGGCCTCGCGAAAAGCGTCGGGGTTGAGATTCTGCCGGCGCAGCAGCGGGTCCTTGTAGGATTCGAAGCCCAGGATGAAACCGGCGGTATCCTGATCCAGGCTGGCCCAGGCCAACCGGGTCCGGACCTCGGCATCACCGGCGCGGGTGGTCCACACCGCGTTGGCCAGCCCATGCCGGAAGCCCTCGTCGTCGCGGAAACTGCCGGCATCGGTGTAATTGGCATGCAACGCGACGTCGGTGCCCGACACGCTTAACGCGCCACGGTAGTAATCGTCCGTGCCTGTCTCCAGCGAGACAAGCCGGGTTCCCGCCACGGGGTCGGGGCTGCGCACATCGATCACGCCGTGCAGGGCATTCGAGCCGAACACCACCGTGCCGGGACCACGTACGACTTCCACGTCAGCGGCCTGGATGATGTTCACCTCGAACAGTTCATTGACGTTGCAGAAGCCAGCGGGCCGGATCGGCACCTGGTCTTCCAGTACCAGAAACGCGCCACAGGCGCCCGCGCCGGTCAGTACGGGCGAGCGCACGGCCGTCAGGTGCTCCTGGCCCGAGCCGCGGCTGATCCAGGCGCCAGGGACGCGGCTCAAAAGCTCGTTCGGGTGCGTCGGACGGGTACGCTCTATTGCCTCGGTCTCCAGCCGTGATAGCGCGCTGGTGGAATCCCGGGTGACCGCATCCCGATCCGCGCGCACCTCGACCACCGGCAAGGGCGCGGTTTCCGGGGGCGTTTCGGAGGCGGTAAGCTGCAGCAACAGCAAAGGAATCAGGGACGCCTGCATCGGGGCATGTTAGCCGATGTCAGGGTGGCTGCATACCGTATGAGTGCAGCAGCCACGTGGGCTGCGTTGATGGTTGGATCTACCTAAGAAAATGGCTTAATAAAGTTCTGTAACAAACTGCAAATAATAGAAATATCGGGTGTCTTGCTCTGATAGACAGCGGCTATGGCGGGGTGTGGTGGCGATGAGTTGTGGCGGGCCGCGCGAGGTCGCTCATTCGTGCCTCAATGGATATTATTTAACATAATATACATTATACGCACTTAAAGCAGAAGATTTACCATGCCTCGCGACCCTTTCGAGACCGCCGGACCCCTCTTCCCCGTGGACGAACCGCTTACCAGTTGCCGGTAACGGCCAGGAACGGCCCCCGCTGGGTATACTCCGCGCTCCCATACCAGCCGCGCTTTTTAACGTCCACATCCACCTGGAACATCTTGTACGCCAGACTCACCCCAACGTGTCTGCCTAACTGATAGTTGACGCCAAAATGCGTATGCGAAATGCCCCCCGAATATTCCTGGATGGAGACGCTCAACCAATCCACACGCGCCTGCAACAACCACTTGGGTCTGAAACTGTTGACGTACCAGGCCGAAAGGTTGGGTACCGGGCCTGCGGCAGTGACTTTCTCCTTGCGAATGCCGGTGGTCTCGTTCCCTACCAGTGCCTCACCCTCGAGAAACGCGCTGATGTCGACCCAATGGATGCCGAGCCCGATACTCAGTTCGTCACGTGGCCCGCTGTGAATCTCGCGCCCCAGGATGGCCCGCGTAAGCTCGAAGTCCGCCCCACCCTTGACGAAACTTCCCGCCGGGAACAGCACGCCGTTCCATTCCTTGTCTTCGGCCAGTTCGGCGGATTCGCGGAAATCCGAGGCATAGTATTCAGCCGCCAGCCACCATTTCTCGCCGAAACGCCAGTGAAAATTGGCGGCAAAGATGTCTTCCGACTCGCCACCCTTGAACGTTTCGTCAAAATCGATGACCTCGCCCTGTCCGCCGCCTTCCAGCTCGCCGCGGGCCGAGATCTTGATGTTCTTCTGCGGGAAGAATGCGCCGACGCTGACCAGGAACGGGTCCGTGAGCCAGGGGTGCACGTCCGCACCTTCTGTAGTTGGCTGGCTATCCGCGGCGTTGAGCCCCGCGCTCGTCAGGAACAGGAGCAGGCAACCCACGCGAAGCAGGCAGGTAGTTGGTTTCATGTGCCAGGTGCCGGTTAAATCGTGCCAGCATGCTAGCACAAGTGAACCATTCAGCGAGTGCCCCTTTGTTGGGAGGGCGCTGCCAAGTCCCGAACGATCTCGGAATTGCTGCTCGCGTTCAACGGGCTGCGTGTGCGTGGCGGCCTTTTTCGGCGACATGACGCGCCTCCTCTCACTTCTTGACGGGACGCGAGGAGCTGTGCGTATGCACCACCTTCCAGGCATTGTCGATCCTTCGGAACAGAAAGGTTTCGTACCCCCGGTTGTGGATCGCGCGCCCGTCCTTGCGGACCGTCGCCCTCACTTCCACATCGGCCAGCGCCCAGGCAAAATCACCCTCGATGTGGGTTTCGATATGGGAGAAGGTGAGATCGAGGCCAGCAAGAAAATCCCCTTCGGGCTTGACGTGATTTTCAACCAGGTCGGCCAAACCTTCGTTCTGCCCTCCGCTCTCGATGTAGCGCGCCCCTTCGAAGTCCAGAAAATGCTCATTGAACGGAGCGCCGTCAGCGTGTTCCCATCCGGCCTCGATCGCATGAATGATGCCGACCAGGTCGGAATCCGGTTCGCCCGCGTCGGTTGGGTTTGCGAGCGGCAGGATCGCGAGCGCGAACAGGGAAACGGTGATCAATCTCACTGCTTTCATTTCAAGTTCCTCCAATAGGTGCCGTATTCAACCCCACCTCCAGCACAGAGAACCCATTTTGAACAAGCCATTCCATGCTTTCCTCCCAAAGCATCATTCTGCGCTCAGCCCAATTTCGACTTTACAATTCGGCCTTGCGCAGGCGTAGCGCATTGCCGATCACCGACACCGAACTGAAGCTCATGGCCGCAGCCGCAATCATCGGCGAAAGCAGAAGCCCGAAAAACGGGTATAACACGCCGGCAGCGACCGGTACGCCCAGGGAATTGTAGATAAAGGCGAAGAACAGGTTTTGCCGGATGTTGCGCATGGTCGCGCGACTCAGCCTGCGCGCCCTGACGATGCCCCGCAAATCGCCCTTGATCAGCGTGACACCCGCGCTTTCCATCGCCACGTCGGTTCCGGTTCCCATCGCGATGCCGACGTGCGATTGCGCGAGCGCCGGCGCGTCATTAATGCCGTCACCGGCCATGGCCACTACCCTGTCCTGTTCCTGCAACTTCTTCACTGCGGCGGCTTTCTGGTCTGGAAGTACTTCCGCTTCCACCTGGTCGATATTCAACCTTGCCGCCACGGCCTGCGCTGTCACCCTGTTGTCGCCGGTAAGCATGACCACCGACAGGCCTTCACCGTGCAGGTCAGCTATGGCCTCGGGGGTGCTGTCCTTGACCGGGTCAGCCACGCCGATCAGTCCAGCCGCCCGGCCATCGATCGCCACGTACATGACCGTCTGGCCTTCTTCGCGTCCGGATTCAGCCAGTCCTGGCAAGCCAGCAGGATCGATCCCACGATGCTCGAGCATCTTTGCGTTCCCCAGGAGCACGCGCCGATTCTCAACAAGCCCCTGCACGCCTTTGCCGGTGACGGATTCAAACTGGTCAGAAGTCGAGAGCGTCAACCCCCTGCTTTCCGCCCCACGCACGATGGCCTCCGCCAGCGGATGCTCGCTGCCCCGCTCCAGACTTGCGGCCAGCCGCAGCAGTTCAGATTCCTCGGTTCCCTCCAGCGCTGTGACCGAAATCAACCGGGGTTTACCTTCGGTGAGCGTCCCGGTCTTATCCACTACCAGGGTATCCACCTTGCGCAAAATCTCCAGTGCTTCGGCATTCTTGATCAGCACGCCCAGCGTCGCACCCTTGCCGGTGCCGACCATGATCGACATGGGCGTTGCCAACCCCAAGGCGCACGGACAGGCGATGATCAGCACGGCCACCGAATTAATCACTCCGTAGGCCAGTGCCGGCTCAGGTCCCCATGCGTACCACGCGATAAACGTGATGACGGCGATCACCACTACGGCGGGCACGAAGTACGATGAAACGATGTCCACCAGCTTCTGGATGGGTGCGCGTGATCGCTGGGCCTCAGCTACCATTTGAACAATCTGGGCCAACAGCGTTTCGGCCCCAACCTTTTCCGCCTTCATCAGCAGGCTGCCGGTGCCGTTGACCGTGGCGCCGATCAGCGCATCCCCCGTCCTTTTTACGACCGGGATCGGCTCGCCGGTGACCATTGATTCATCAACGCTGCTTTCGCCGTCCTGGACGGTACCGTCCACTGGCACTTTCTCGCCGGGCCGAATGCGCAGGATGTCGCCCGGTTTCACGTGCTCCAGCGGTATGTCTTCCTCGCTCCCGTCCGCGCGCACGATACGCGCGGTGTTGGGCGCCAGGCCGAGCAGCGCCCTGATCGCGGCATTGGTGCTGCTCCGGGCCCGCAGCTCCAGCACCTGGCCCAGCAGGACCAGCGCCGTGATCACCGCGGCGGCCTCGAAATAGACCGGTACTACGCCCATTTCGTTCTTCACGGATACCGGGAAGATGCCTGGCGCAAGCACCCCTGTCACGCTGAACAGCCAGGCGACGGAGACGCCCAGCGCGATCAGCGTGAACATGTTGAGATTCATGGTCCTGACGGACTGTACTCCACGCACATAAAACGGCCACCCACCCCAGAGCACCACCGGCGAGGCCAGCAGCAACTCGACCCATTGCCGATAGCGCGGCTGTATGATTTCGGCCATCGCTTCGGGCCAGAACTCGGCGGCCATAGCGCTGACGAAGACCGGCAAAGCGAGTATCGCGCTGACCCACCAGCGCCGGGACATGTTATCGAGTTCACTGGTGTCCTCCTCGATTTCCACGGTGCGGGGCTCCAGCGCCATGCCGCACTTAGGACAGCTGCCGGGATGGTCCTGAACGATTTCGGGGTGCATCGGACAGGTGTATTCGGTCCGAGTAGTCGCCAGGGGCACCACCAACGGCTCAAGGGCCATGCCGCACTTGGGGCAACTGCCTGGCCCTTCCTGGATGATCTCCGGATCCATCGGGCAGGTGTACTGCGTTCCCGGCGGCACGTCGTGGTCGTGCGGCTTGGCATGGGCGTGCGAGTGCGAATGGCAGGAACCACTGCCCCCCCCCGTTTCCGGATTCAGGTACTTGTCCGGATCGGCGGAAAATTTCGCTTTGCAGGATGCCGAGCAGAACAGGTGCTTCACGCCCTCGTGGACATGGTGATGTTCGCTGTCCGGCCTGACTTCCATTCCGCATACCGGATCGATACGTGTCCCGTTTACCTGGTTCTGATCTTCATGTTCCGTCATCGGAGTTCTCCTGGGTTAGCTTTCGGGCGCGTGGCAACAGAGGCCTCGCGCCCGATTGATTTCAGTCGGTGTCGATGGCCTCGATCAGGTGGCATACCAAGTGCCCGTCGGAAACGCCATCGGGCTTGTCCGACCACTCCTTGAGCGCCAGTTCCACGCGACTTTGCAAAACCGCTACCACCTAATTGTCATCGGGATGGTCGTGAGCCTGCTCCCGGAGCGCCCGGGTTTCATCCCTGGCAGCCTGGTTCTGCATCATTTGCCCCATCATCATCTGCATCATGTCCATGCGCTGTTGCATTTGCTTGCGGCAAGGCATCATCGGCTTCGCTTCCCCTTCCGCTGGAGCCATTTCATCGCCTGGCTTACCGCCCATCATCATGCGCCCCTTCATGCCCATCATGCCCTCACTACCATGCATCTCCTGCATCATGTTCATCATCTGGCGCATGCTGTCCATGTGGGCCCTAGTCAGTTCATCTCGCTGGTCCGGGTCGCTGGACTCGTGAATCGCCATCATCTGCGACCGCATCTTCTGCATCATGTCGTGCATGGGCATGCTGCCGCCGGGCATCGCGCTCGCATCTTTCTCCAATTCAACCGCCACATCGGGATGATGTGACTCGTGTTCCTGCGATTCTTCCGCTGCCTGCATGGGACTCGCGGTGAACAGAAAAGCGGTTACTGCAATCATCGTGCTCGTCTTCATCTGTATTTCTCCTTAAAGCATTGGTGGATCAAGTTTCATCAATTCCGGTTAACGCCGGTCCGTGACAGCCGCCTCCCGGGTATTACCAGTTCTGCACTCCCCGCTTCACCATTAATTTTTCAAACCTTTGCCACAGCGTACAACCTGTGCCCAAGATTAAGGTCAAGGCCTCGGCCGCAGGGCATGCTTCATACTCTCCACGCTCGCACATTCGCATTCCGCACGGACTGTCACTTCCCGTTCACATTTCTGGATGTACTCCAGGACCTGTTCAGGCGAATCGGTGACAAAGATCATGTCGAGATCAGCCCTGGAAATGCATTCATTACCCAACATGGTCTCCCGCATCCATGCGAGCAGACCACGCCAATATGCCGCGCCGAAAAGGACGACCGGGAAATTCTGGATTTTTCTGGTTTGGATGAGCGTCAGCGCTTCGAACAGTTCGTCCATCGTGCCGAAGCCGCCCGGCATGATGACAAATGCCTGTGCATATCTCACGAACATCGTCTTGCGAATAAAGAAGTAACGGAATTCCATCGTGTGGTCGGCGTATGGATTCACGTGCTGCTCGAAAGGGAGCTGTATGTTGAGCCCGATGGAGGGTGCACCCGCTTCCCTGGCGCCCTTGTTGGCCGCTTCCATTAGACCCGGCCCACCACCGGTGATGATCGAATATCCTGCCTCGCCGAGCATGCGCGCGGTCTGGACAGTTGCCGCATATACTGGGTCGTCAGCAGATATCCTGGCTGAACCGAATATCGAGATTACCTTGCCCAGTTCAGTGAGATGCTCAAATCCTTCCACAAATTCACCGACGATGCGCAACACCCGCCACGAGTCGCTCCGGTGAAACGGCATTCCCGTGACGATCGGACACGACAGTAATCGCTCATCCTCGGTGCGACGTCCTGCAAACTGGTTCAATTCATCGGAATTTTGTATTTGCTTTTCCATTTTTCATTTACTTGTGTACTGAACAGTTCGGTTTTCCAGTCACAGTTGCCCGCCACCCCGCTGAATAAATGCCTTCCATTGGTCCTTGCCAGGAATGAACATCGGCACCTGTTGCCGGTAGGCCCGGTAGGCTTCTCCGAATCGTTCTTCGACCACTTGCTCCTCACGCCTGGCAAGCAGCGTGTATGCCGCGACGATCAATGGGAACAGGGCGACCGAAAAGATTGTCGGCCAGTGCACGACTCCTTCACCGAACAGTGCGATGAACAGGCCGGTGTATTGCGGATGCCTGACAAGGCCGTACAGCTTGGTCGTGGCAAGCTGGCCATACTGATGTGCAAGGTACAATTCACGCCAACCCTGGATGAATATCCCGATACCGGCGAACAACATCGCATACCCCAGCAGCATCGAGATCAACATGCCGGTCTCACCGATGCCCACCAGCGAGGACCACAGGTTGGCGTTGAGGCCCGTTCGATCCAAGCCGGTGAAGCGGGCCAGCAGGTAGATGGTCAACGGAAAC
>JABAOE010003089.1_pt1 | contig 55425 bp, 50 predicted proteins | sample 7062141 | NCBI WGS metagenome assembly JABAOE01 (sample SAMN14538627, study PRJNA623070) | marine sediment metagenome | biome: marine biome [ENVO:00000428]; feature: marine pelagic biome [ENVO:01000023]; material: deep marine sediment [ENVO:00002113] | place: India: Gulf of Khambhat ... | reverse complement strand
GAGAGTTTCGATTTCGTCTACGACGCAGTTTCCGCGGACGTGCAGCTTGCGTCCATATCCGGCGGTACCGACATCATCAGCTGCTTCGCCGGCGGTAATCCGACCCTGCCGGTCCGTCGCGGCGAACTGCAATGCCTCGCGCTGGCGATGGACGTGCGCATATTCGATGAAGACGGCAATACGGTGGTCGGCGAGAACGGGGAGCTGGTCTGCTGCAATGCGTTCCCGTCCATGCCCATCGGTTTCTGGAACGACGACGACAACCGCAAGTACCACGCCGCCTACTTCGAAAAGTACCCGGGCGTCTGGGCACACGGCGACTACGCGGAGATCACGCCCGAGGGCGGCATGATCATCTACGGCCGGTCCGACGCGGTGCTCAACCCCGGCGGCGTCAGGATCGGCACCGCCGAGATCTATCGCCAGGTGGAGAAGCTCGACGAGGTGATGGAAAGCATCGCCATCGGGCAGGACTGGGACGACGACGTCAGGGTGATCCTGTTCGTCGTGATGCGCGACGGCGCGACCCTTGATGATGCGATGCGTGACCGGATCCGCAGGGTGATTCGCGAGAATACGACGCCCCGGCACGTGCCCGCGAAGATCATCGCCGTGCCCGACATCCCGCGCACGATCAGCGGCAAGATCGTCGAGCTTGCCGTCAGGAATGTCGTCCACGGACGTCCGGTCAAGAACACGGACGCGCTGGCGAACCCGGACGCGCTCGACCACTTCAGGAATCTCGAGGCATTGTCGGTCGCATGAATGACGTCGCGATGATCGGCACGAAGATTGCGGAGGGCGTCGTCAGGCCCGAGTGGATCGACGTCAACCGGCACATGAACGTCGCCTTTTACGTGCTCGCGTTCGATCTCGGCATCGACGCACTGTGGGACGAATTCGGCATCGATGGCGAATACATCGACAGCGGCCAGGGGTCCACGTTCGGCGTGGAATGCCACGTCTCGTATTTGCGAGAACTTCACGAAAACGATCCCTACATCGTGACGACACAGCTCCTCGGCTACGATGAGAAACGCATACACCAGTTCCAGCGCATGTATCACAAGAAACAGGGATTCCTTGCAGCCACGGCGGAATGGATGAACCTGCATGTCGATCTCGACACGCGCCGGGTCACCCCCTGGCCCGAGTCGATTCTCGCGCGCATCGCCGCCTTCTCGGCGACGCAGGCCGGCCAGCAGCGGCCGGCAGAGGCGGGCCAGCGGATGTCGATTCCGAAACCTCTCTACACCCTTTAGCGGAGACGCTTGATGAGTAAGGACAAGCAGTGCCTGATGGCCATAGACCAGGGAACGAGCAGCAGTCGCACGATCGTGTTTGATCGAGCCGCGTCCGTTCTGTCGAGTGCGCAGCAGGAGTTTCCACAGGAGTACCCGCAGCCGGGCTGGGTGGAACACGACCCGGAAGCGATCTGGGAATCCGTGCTTGCGGTGACGTCAGAGGCGCTCGCCGGCGTGGATGCCTCCCGCATTGCCGCCCTCGGCATCACCAATCAGCGCGAGACGACCATGATCTGGGATCGCGACAGCGGTGAGTGCGTGCACCGCGCGATCGTCTGGCAGGACAGGCGTACGGCGGATCGCTGTCGCGAACTCAAGGATGCCGGCCGGGAAGCGATGGTCATGGAAAAGACCGGGCTCAGGCTGGATCCCTATTTCTCGGCGACCAAGGTCGCCTGGATGCTCGACAATGTCGAGGGCGTGCGTGAGCGAGCCGAGGCCGGCAAACTCGCCTTCGGCACTGTCGACTGTTTCCTGCTCTGGCGACTGACCGGCGGCCGGGTGCACGCGACGGACGCGAGCAACGCGTCCCGAACCTTGCTGTTCAACATTCACACGCAGCGCTGGGACGACGATCTGCTCGAGTTGTTCGGCGTGCCCGCGTCGCTCCTGCCCGAGGTCATGGACTGCGCCGCGGATTTCGGCGTGACCGACAAGTCGGTCATTGGCGCCGAGATCCCGATCTGCGGCATCGCCGGCGATCAGCAGGCAGCGCTGATCGGGCAGGCAGGTTTCGACGCCGGGATGACCAAGAGTACCTACGGCACGGGCTGTTTCGTGATCGCCAATACCGGGGAGAACGCGCTGCACTCCGCGAACAACCTGCTGACGACCGTTGCCTACCGGCTCGACGGGAACGTTACCTACGGGCTCGAGGGCAGCATCTTCGTCGCAGGTTCCGCCGTGCAATGGCTGCGCGACCAGCTGCGCATCATCGATTCGGCGCCCGCTACAGAGGCGATCGCGCAAGCGACCGGCGTCGTCGAACACATCCACGTCGTGCCGGCATTCGCGGGTCTCGGCGCACCTTACTGGGACCCCGACGCGCGCGGCGCCATCCTCGGTTTGTCGCGCGACTCGGGCATCGACGAGATCGTTACCGCCACCTTGCAGGCGATTGCCTACCAGACCCGTGACCTGGTCAGCGCAATGTCTGACGACGGCATCGAGCCGAGCATCATTCGCGTCGACGGCGGCATGGTGGCCAATGACTGGTTCCTCGGTTTCCTGGCCGACATCCTCGGATTGCCCGTCGAGCGGCCGAAAAATGCGGAGTCGACCGTCCTCGGCGCCGCGTGGCTGGCCGGCCTGCAAAGCGGCGTCTACGAATCGACCGACGACATCGCCGCGCTCTGGGAAAGCGATGCCGTATTCGAGTCGTCGATGAACGCGGACCGTCGGGCCAGCCTCTATGCAGGCTGGCAGCAGGCGGTCTCACGCGTCAGGAGTCAGGCGTAAAATCGCTGGTAGAGCACCGTTCCCCAGACCGCGGCGACGATAACCAGGCTGAAGAAAACCGCGGCGGAGCCCATGTCCTTCGCCCGGCCGGCGAGATTGTGGTGCTCGTCGCCGATCCGGTCGACGGTCGCTTCGATCGCCGAGTTCAGCAATTCGACGATCAGCACGAGCAACAGGGAAACGAGGAGCAGCAGGATTTCCATCGCGTCCCTGCCGAGCCACGCCGCGACCGGCGTCAGCACGATCGCCGCGGTCAGTTCCTGGCGGAATGCCGCCTCGTGTTGCCACGCGCCGGCGATGCCCTGCGCCGAGAAGCGCGTCGCCCGGATGATCCGCCGAACGCCGGTGTTGCCCGGTTTGCCCATTTACGCTCTCCTGGTAGGTTCGCTGGGATTCTAAGCCAAAGCGCCGTACTCCGCGTGCGCGTTGTTACGAAGTTATTGCGCTTGACTGCAAACTGTCGTCGACCAATCATTGGCGCAGAAAAGGGCGATCTCCGCTAGCGGGCAGAAGACCCTTCCGATCCTCAGAGACCGAATCTCTTGTTACGAGCGCGCCAACAGCTGGGTAAGTACCGCATTCTGGGTCGCATTGCGGCCGGGCCGCTGGCCGACGTCTACAAGGCGGCGGACACGATCCACCGTACCCGGGTCGCGCTCAAGATTCCGAAAACGGATCACGGCGTGACGCACGAGGATTTCCTCCACGAGGTGCAGATAGCGGCCAAACTCGTCCACCCGAATATCCTCTCGGTGCAGGACGCGAGCTACATCGACGACTACTTCGTGATCACGATGGCGCTCGGTACCGAATCGCTGGCCGATCGGCTGGAACGACGCATGTCGACGGCGCTGGCGATCCACTTCGCCGACCAGGCGCTCGCCGCCCTGGCATACGCGCACGAAAAGAAGATCATCCACTGCGATGTGAAGCCGGAGAATTACATCCTGTTCCCCGGCAACTGGCTCAGGCTCGCGGACTTCGGGTTCGCAAAAATCAGCCTGCGAACGCTGAAAGCGTCCGGCTCGGGAACGATCGATTACATCGCGCCCGAGCAGGCGATGGGCCGGCCGAAATTCCAGTCGGACGTCTTTTCGGTGGGACTCGTCCTGTATCGCATGTTCTCCGGCAAGCTGCCGGAATGGCCGTTCAAATGGCCGATGGTCGGTTACGAGCGCCTGCTGTCGCGGGCGTCGCCCGAGTTCGCGGCTATGCTGCGCAAGGCCATCGAGCTCGATCCCGCGGACCGTTACCGCAACGCGATCGACATGTATGCCGAGTTCCGCAGGTTGAAACGAAAGGCGGAGCGGCGCAGCAAAACCATTTCCGCCGCGAAACGCAGTAAGCGCAAGACCGGCGCTTCCTGGCGGCGCATCCAGTGGCGGGAATTCGAACGCCAGTTCGGCAAGGCACTCGAGACGCGTTATGCCTGCCGCCGTTGCCATGGCCCGGTGGCCGAGACCATGCAGGCCTGTCCCTGGTGTGGGACCGAGCATCCCGCCAAACGCGGGGAAACGCGAATGCCGGCGATCTGTCCGCGGTGCGAGCGGGGCGTGAAGGCCGACTGGCATTACTGCGCGTGGTGCTACGGGTCCGGATTCGAGCTCGAGACGACGCGTCGCTACACCGACAAGCGTTACGTGGCGAAATGCGCCAATCGCAAATGCCGGGAGCCGCTCATGCCGTTCATGCGCTATTGCCCCTGGTGTCGCAGCAAGGTGCGCAAGCCCTGGAAGATCGGAGGCAGCCAGGATAAATGTGCATCCTGTGGCTGGGGCACCGTGCCCGAGTTCTGGGACTACTGCGCCTGGTGCAGCGAGCCTGTCGAAAAATGAGCGGCGACATCATCCTGCTGAACGGAGGCCAGGAGTCCGATCAATGCGCGATCGCTGTAGGTGGCGGATCCATGGTCGCCTACACGAGCCGGGCGCCCAACAAGTCGACCGACAACGAAGACAGCGTTGCCGCGATTCCTTATGGCCCCGACGCTGTCGTGCTTGCGATCGCGGATGGCGCCGGCGGACTGCCAGCCGGTCGCCGCGCCTCGCGGACAGCGATCACATCCCTGCATGCCTCACTGAACGCTGCGGCGTCGGAAACGGTGTTGCTGCGAACGGCGATCCTCGACGGGATCGAGGCGGCGAATGAAGCCGTGCTCGCGCTGGGCAGCGGCTCGGCGACGACGCTGACGGTGGTGACGGTCGAGGGACACACGGCGAGGAGCTACCAGGTCGGCGACTCGGAGGCGCTCGTCATCGGCCAGAGAGGGCGGATACGCGCGCAGACCATGGCGCATTCGCCGACCGGATTCGCGGTCGAAGCCGGCGTGCTCGATCAGCGCGACGCATTGCATCATGAAGACCGGCACATCGTGTCGAACTTTTGCGGCACCACTGACATGCGCGTCGACATGGGGCCGGTCGTGAAACTCAATCCCCGGGATACCATCCTGCTCGCGAGCGACGGGCTGACGGACAATGTCCATATGCACGAAATCACGGAACTGGTTCGCAAAGGGTCGCTCGAGGATGCGATTCGCTCGATGACGAGCCTGGCGCGGCGGCGCATGACCGTGGAGACCATGCACCAGCCGAGCAAGCCCGACGACCTGTCGGTCGTGCTGTTTCGCAAGCCCTACCGCAAGCAGAAGCAGTAACTAGCTGGCAGGCAGCGCGATGCTGACGACGAAGCCGCCTTCGTCGCCATTCGCTGCCTCGATGCGGCCGTCGTGTAATTCCACGGCGCGTCGCGCAATGGCAAGACCGAGCCCGGAACCGCCATTGCCGTCCTTCTCGGCAGAGACCCGGGTCCGGAAGAAGGGCTCGAACAGTCTTTGCAGGTCCTGTTCGGCGACGCCCGGTCCGTCGTCGACGAACTTGATCGTAACCTCGCCGTTCGCGACCGCCGTGCTGACGGTCACTTTGCCGTCTGCAGAACTGTGTTTGACCGCGTTACGCATGACGTTCTCGACGGCGCTGGTCAGGGCGCCACGATAACCCTGGATCCTGGTCCTGTCGTCTGCGGCGGCCACCGTGACCCGGTCGTCACCGCATTCGAAATTGACGTTTTCGGCAACCTCGTTCAGCAGGTCCTGCAACTCGACCGGCTCACTCTCCCGCTCGCCGTCCGCTTCGAGCTTCGTGTAGCTCAGGATCTGCCCGATCAGCGAATCGAGGCGCTCGGCATCGTTTTCGAGGCGCTCGAACTCCGGCAAGTCGCCCGCCTTTCGTTTCGCCAGTTCGACGGCGACCCGCATCCTGGCGAGCGGCGAGCGTAATTCATGCGAGATGTTTCGCGACAGCTCGGTTTGCCTCTCGGCGGCACGCTGCAGTTTTTCCGCCATCGAGTCGAAGTCACGGCCGAGCATGCCGAGTTCATCGCGGCGTTTTCCGGTCGACTCGGCGACACGGACGTCCAGGTTGCCTTCCGCAAGCTCGACGGTCGCATCGCGCAAGTTGCGCACCGGCCGGGAGAATGCCGCGGCCAGCGCGTAGGAAACGACGCCGCTGATCGCGAGCGCGAACACGAACAGCAGTACGCGGATGTCCTGGCTCGCCCAGAACGCTTCGGGCGCCCTTACGGGCGCGACCAGCATCGTCAGGACTTCCCCGTCCGGCGCAGTGAGTTGCGGCAGCAGGCGGGACCGAAAGCGGCTGTTATCGCCATCTTGCCGGTCGCGCTGCATCCGTTCGTATCGGGCGCGGTGCCGTTCGAACACCCGCTCGACGGCAAATGGCGTGCGGCTGAAGGAAATATCCTGGCCGCTTTCATCCAGGAAAAAGATCACGACGCCGTCGTCCGGCGGCGTTCCTTCCCGCCATCGGATCAGACCGGCGCGGCCATTTTCCTGCAGGGCGGCATTCGCCTCGAGCATCGATTCGCCGGCTTCGAAGTCCTCGATGACCTTTTGCAACTGCTCGGCGTACAGAAAGCCGCCAACCGCCGCGGCGCCGATATTCAAACCGATAACGAGCCAGAACGAGACCAGGAATTTGAGGAACAGGCTGCGCATGGCTCGGGATTCAGGCGCCCGGAATCAACAGGTAGCCGACGCCGCGCTGGTTCTGGATGGTCTCGTTACGATTACCTGCCCTCTCGAGTTTGCCGCGCAGGTTGCTGATATGCGTGTCCACGCTGCGATCATAAGGCAACAGCCGGCGCCCGAGCGCCCGTTCGCTGAGATGCTCCTTGTTGACGACCTTGCCCGGCGTCTCCAGCAGGCACTTCAGGATCTCGTACTCGGTACCCGTCAGCTTGAGCTCGCGGTCGCTGACCGCTGCCCTGTGCGTGCGGGTGTCGAGACTGATTTCACCCAGCTCGAGGATGTCCTGCTCTTCCGTCCGCGGCTGCGCGCGGCGCAGGATGGCTTTGATTCTCGCCACCAGCTCGCGCGGATTGAAAGGTTTCGGCAGGTAATCGTCCGCACCGATCTCGAGGCCGATGATGCGATCGACGTCGTCGCCGCGCGCCGTCAGCATGATGACCGGCACGCTGCTCGTCTGCCGTACTTTTTTGAGGACGTCGAGACCGCTGATGCCCGGCATCATGATGTCGAGGATCAGTAAATCATAGTTGCCCGCCCTGAACGCATCGATCCCGTCCTCGCCGGTATTTCTCAAGGTGACAGTGAGCTGGTCGGTGGCGAGAAAGTCGCTGATCATCGCGCCGAGTTCACGGTCGTCATCGATCATGAGGATCTGCGGGTTATTGTCATCGTCGCCCATGATGCAGACTTGCAGTTCGTTGCGGTGCGATCATCGTCCGCCAATGCACCGGCCAGTGCAACGCCGGCCGCTTGTTACTTGACAATTCTTGGCACAGCCCCGGTCGTTCCTGACGTTGCCGGAAATTCGCCGCCCGGCCAACGCTCCCGGACGGGCGAACGCCGCCGGCTTTTGCGGCCGGGCAGCACGCGCCGATCCGCGCCGCGAACGGCTGAGCGGAGCCCGCCACCGGCTGTTCGGCCTGGCGCCGGCCGAAGGCTGCGAGCGGGCCGGGCTTTCTATGTTAAGTCGGCGCCCGGATCGGGCGCCCGGCAGGCTCGCTTACCATTTGTTACAAATCTCCTGTTTTTCTTTTTTTTCCAAGCAATTAGCATTGGACTCGGAACGGCAGGACTGGCCCGTTTCAGCCGCTGTGGAATTGCCTTGCGGCGCGGTTGCTACGGTCCACGCGGCGTATTATGGTCATGGTCAGGAAACGTGACGGAAACCCGCTTCCGACGTCGGTCAGTTTGATGGAACTAAAGCGTTGAAATCGCTCTCCAATCAGACATAAAGCGAGGTTCCGCGACAGCTATGGTTGCCGGGCCGGCGATTGGGGCAATCGATTTCTCAAAGGCGGGTAAGGCGATGAACGCGATCAGCCGAAAAACTACTTTATTGGCGAATCTGAAAACCACGGCGCTGGCTGCAGCCGTCAGCGTGCTGCTGGCCGGTTGCGCCGTGAGCATTCCGGGCTCGCCGTCGAGCGGTGGTTCCTCGGGCGGCATGTCCGGCGGCGGTTCCTCCGGTGGCGGCATGTCGGGCGGCGGTTCCTCCGGTGGCGGCATGTCGGGCGGCGGTTCCTCCGGTGGCGGCATGTCCGGTGGCGGCTCCTCGGGCGGCATGTCCGGCGGCGGTTCCTCGGGCGGCATGTCCGGCGGCGGCTCCTCGGGCGGCATGTCCGGCGGCGGTTCTTCCGGTGGCGGCATGTCCGGCGGTTCCTCCGGCGGTTCCTCCGGCGGGATGGCTGGCGGCGGCGCCGGTGGTGCCGGTGGCGGCGGCGGAGGTGGCGGTGGCCAGGTCCGCGGCGTCAGTGGCCCGGTGCCGGGTATGGGCGGCGTCGGTGGTATGGGCGGTGCAGGTGGCGCAGGTGGCGCCCCGGGTTCCGGCAACGGCGTGGACGGCGAAAACTGCGATCCGACCGGCACCGGTGGCTGGGGAGGCCCCGACGAAGCCTGCGACGGCGGCGTGGGTCAATACCCCGGCGAAACCGCAGCGGAACGCACGGCGCGACTCGAGGGCGAACTCGAGGAATCCGTCGGCGGTTTCGACGAAGTGCTGGCCGATGAGCAAAAAGAAATTTCAACCGTGGGTCGCAACACCGAGGGCTTCGGCGGCGGCCAGGGCGGCGCCGGCAGCGGACGCGTCGGTCTGGGTGGTCAGGCCGGCGGCGGCGGCAGCGGCGGTGGCGGCAGCGGTGGCGGTCAGGCCGGCAGCGTTGCAGGACCCCAGGAGCAGCGCCAGGCCTCGGTGGGCGGCCTGACCGAGGAGGAGATCCGCGAACGCACGCCGGACGATATCCCCGATCTCGTCAGCGAAGACATCGTCGCGCGACAGCTCCGCGAAGCGGCTCTCGCCGAGGAAGACCCCGAGCTGAGGGAGCGGCTCTGGGATGAATATCGCACCTACAACGACCTCAACTGAGGTAGATGCACATCCTGTTGACCGCATGAAGATAAAACTGCAAACCACAATCAAAATAGTTGCAGCCCTGGCCGTCGGGATCGCGAGCGCCGGCTGTACCGTTTCGGAAGTCATTCACGCCGAGCAGACCTCGCTGAACGTTGCGTCGCTGCAGGTATCGGAAGCGCTGCTGCTCGACGTCGGCATCCTCAACTTCGAGCCCGGCATCCCAGAGGACAACGACGCGGAAGAGACTCGCATCTATCCCGAGGTTCGCCAGGCAGAGGCCCGTTACCTGCCGTATCACATCAAGACCACCTTGCAGGGCACCGGCTTCTGGGGCGCCGTGCGCGTCGTTCCGTCGATGGATGTCGCGACAGACGTCTATGTCAGCGGCATGATCGAGGAATCGGACGGCGAGTTCGTCACCCTGCGACTGTCAGCCAGCGATGCGACCGGTTTGTTCTGGTTCGAAAAAAGCTATTCGATGCAGACGGGGATTTCCTCCTACGCCGAATATCGTGATCGCACCCAGGATCCTTACCAGAAGGTCTTTAACGACTTCGCGAACGATCTGCATGCCCACGTGCTGACTTTGGAGCCGAAGCAAATCGCCAGGATTCGCGAGGTATCCGAATTGAGATTCTTCGCCGACATGGCGCCTGACGCGTTCGGCGATCATTTCTACTATGACGACGACGGCATCGCCGTCGTGCAGCGGCTGCCCGCCGCCAACGATCCGATGGTGGACCGGCTGCGGCAGATCCGCGAACGTGACCGCCTCGTGGTCGATACCCTGAACGAGCATTACGCGAACTTCTACTACGGTATCGCGCTGCCTTACGAGGGCTGGCGCAAACGCACGCGCGAGCAATCGGTCGCCTATCGCCAGACACGCAAGACTGCCGTGCAGCGCGCATTGATTGGCGCGGCCGTTGTTGCCGGCTCGATGAGCTACGATCCGGGCGGCTCCAGCTACTCGCGGTATCGCGCCGAGCGAATCGCGCAGTCGGTTGCGATCAATCGTGGCTGGCGCACGATCATGGATGCGTTCCGCCAGCATCGGGCGGCAGGCATTCATCGGGAGGAAATCAAGGAATTGTCGGAATCTTTCGTCGCCGAGGCGGCCCCGATGGTGGTCCAGGTACAGGGTGAAACGATGCGGCTGACCGGCACGGCCGAGGCCCAGTACGAGAGCTGGCGCAAACTGCTGCGTGAGATCTACGAAACCGAAACCGGTTTCTCCGAGGCGATCCAGGTCGGTGACCCCGCGAGGTCGCAGCAGCCCTCCAGCTAAACATCCTCGCATGCGGATCCTCAATGAAGGTGCGCGGCTCGCGGACAGATATACGCTGACCCGTCGTCTCGGCAGTGGCGGCATGTCCGAGATCTGGCTGGCCAGCGATCGGGCCAGCGACGCGCAGGTCGTCCTCAAATTTCTGAAGGGCGACGCAGTCGCCAGCGAACAGGCTCGTTCACAACTACAACGCGAATGGCGGATCGGCAGTCGCCTGATGCATCCGCACATCATTCGCGTTTTCGAATTTCACGATGATCCCGATGGCGCTTTCTTCGGCCAGCAATTCGTGGGCGAGACGACGATCGGCGTGCTGGCCGGGTGCGATCCGGCCGAATCGATGCGGCCCGTCGGCCTGATCGCAGACGCCCTGCGTTACGCGCATGGCAAGCATGTCGTGCACCGTGACATCAAGGCCGCGAATATCCTGCTCGATAGCCGCGGTCTGCCGTATCTCGTTGACTTCGGCGTAGCGGCGTCGATCGGCAGCGACGCGGCGCCGGGCGCCGGGTCGCCCATTGCGATGAGCCCGGAACAAAAAGCCGGGTCCGCGGCCGGCAGCGCCGACGACATTTTCGCGCTCGGCGTGCTGATGCATGAATTGCTCACGGGCAATCCGCCCGCCGGCGACGGACGCCGGGAGATCGCCGCGCAGCTCGCGGACGGAACGCCGATGCCGGCGGCGCTGACCGCCCTGCTCGGGGACATGCTGGCGACGGATGCGTCCTCCAGGCCGGATGCAGAAACCGTGGCCGGGCGACTGGCCGACGCCGGTTACCCGGCGGGTCCGGCGCCGGCCCGTTTCATGGTCGGACAGGGGCTCGCCGAAGAGGTCTTCGACCGGGTCGAACCCGCACGGAGCTTTCGGCAACGGCCCGCTGCGCCGATGCCGCAGGCGCCCGGCGGCGCCGACGCGAAGGGCATTTCGCCGAACTTGTTGTATGGTGGCCTCGCCGCGGCGCTGATCCTCTTTCTCGGCGTCATCTTCGTGCTGCCGAGCCTCGTGAACCGCGACCCAGCGCCGACGGTCGCAGGCGAGCAGCTCCCGGTGAGCGAGGCGGAGACGGATGGCGTAGCCGACGCGACGATGGAGGTCGAGGACGCCTCGCGCACGCCGGTCAGATCCGACGATGCCGCGTTCAGCGAGAACCTGACCGCCGGCGGCATCAAGGCAGCCACGGACGATGCGCTCGGCGACCTGTTGTCGCAACTCGAGCGACTTCGCTACCGGGCGATCGATCGCTGGGGCGGTCAGGCCTATCTCGACGCGGTCAACATGTATGAGGAAGGTGACCAGGCCTACGTCGACCGGAACTACCGTCTCGCGGGCGAGCGGTATCGCGCGGCAAGCCGCATGCTCGAACCGTTTTTCGACCGCATCGATGAAGTGTTCGACGAAACGCTTGCCGCGGCGAAAGACGCTTTCGAACGGGAGGATGCGTCCGAAGCCGTCAGGCTCTACGACCTTGCGGTATCGATCACCCCCGGCAATCGCGAGGCCGAAGCGGGACTCCTGCGGGCGCAGAACCTGGACTCGGTGCTCGCCCTCATGGAGCAGGGCAGACAGTTCGAGAACAACCTTGAGCTGGACGCCGCCAGGCTTGCATTCCAGAGAGCGCTCGAGATCGATGCCCTCTGGGAGCCGGCCAGCGTCGCGCTCGAGCGGGTAAAGCAGGCGATCAACGAAATGTCGTTTGCGCAGCGCATGACCGAAGGATTCGACGCGCTCTACAGTGGCGACTTTGCCAGCGCGAGAGCGGCTTTCTCCGCCGCGAAATTACTGAACCCGAATTCCCCGGAACCCGAAGACGGCTTGCTACAGCTCGACCAGGAAATGCGCCTCGCCGACATACGGCGGCTGGAGGCGGAGGCTGTCGCGCATGACGACGCCGAGGAGTGGGAAACGTCGATCATCGTTTACGAAGACATTTTGAAAATCGATGGCGATCTGCAGTTCGCCCAGGAAGGCCTGTCGAGGGCGCGATCCCGCGCTGCACTGCATGGCCGCTTGCAGGCCTATATCGACGATCCCGACGACCTGAGTGACGAGGCGAACATGCAGAGCGCGACCGGCTTATTGCTCGACATCGCGCGGATGGAACCCAGGGGCCCGCGCCTCGAGGACCAGAAAGCCGAGCTGTCGAGGCTTCTCAAGCGCGCCTCCACGCCGCTGATCGTCCAGCTGGTCTCCGACAATGCCACCCAGGTATCAGTATTCAAGGTGGGCCGCCTCGGCAACTTCGCGAACCAGCAGCTCGAATTGCTGCCCGGTAATTATGTTGCCGTCGGCATCCGCCCCGGCTACCGTGATGTTCGCGTGGAATTCCGCGTTGCCCCCGAGATCGACATGAACCCGATCGTCGTGCAGTGCGAGGAACCGATTTGAAGTTCGAGGCCGTCAGGATTGTCGATAGCGAGGGCGAGCGCAGCGTCGATCTCGCGCAGCTGCCGATACGCATCGGCACCGGCAACGATTGCCAGATTCGCCTGCCGGGGCCGGGCAGCAGCGCCGTCGCGCTGCTGGACGAACTGGACGGCGAGCCGTTTGTGCAACCGGTGGGTTCCGGCGCATCGCTGACGATCAACGAAGCTCCCTTGCAGACATCCCGCAAGCTGGCCGGCGGCGATGAGATCGGATTTTTCGGATCCAGGATCATCGTCGGCGAAGCCGACGGGGCGCTGACGCTGACGGTAGCGTTCGAGGGCAGCGCGTATGTGACGCGGCCGCCCGAGCTCGACGAGGCCGGCGCTGGTCCGGCTGAGGAAAAGATCGTTGCCACGGCGTTCCGCCGGGCCGCCGACAAGGCGCCCGTCGAAATCAAGACCTCGGGCATCCGCTGGCAGTACATCGTCGGCGGCGTCATCGGCGTGCTCCTGCTCGTGTCGTGGTTGCTGTTTACCTCCAAGTCCATTCAGTTCGACGTGCAGCCGGCAGGGGCCGATGAAGTGTCGGTCAGCGGCGGCTGGTTCCGGCTCCCGGTGGGCGAGCGCATCCTGTTGCGCCCCGGCACACACACCGTGCACGTCCGGAAGCAGGGCTATTACGACGTCGATCAGAGCGTCGAGATCGACGCCACGCCGAGCCGCACGATCGTCATCGAGATGCGCAAGCTGCCGGGACTGCTGACGGTGGTCACGGATCCCCCGGTCGACGCCGTGGTGACCGTGGATGACTCGCGGGTGGGCACCGCGCCATACGGACCGCTGGAACTGGAGCCGGGCACGCATGCCGTGACCGTGCAGGCGGATCGGTTCCTGCCGTTTGCGCAGCGACTCGATGTGCCGGGCCTGGGACTCGAGCAGACCCTGGAGGTGCAGCTCGTGCCGCTTTGGGCCGACGTCGAGATCGCTTCGAATCCCGCGGGCGCGGCCGTATACCAGGGGACCGAACAGATCGGCGAAACGCCGCTCAGCCTCGAGCTCATGGAAGGACCGCACTCGCTCAGCATGATCAAGGACGGGTTCAAGGCGGTCGACTTCTCGGTGGATGCCGAAGCCAATGTCGACCAGGTACTGCCGACCTTCCAGCTGGAACCCGCCAACGCACGCTTGCGCGTATCGACGATCCCGAGGGGCGCGAACGTGACTGTCGACGGCCGCTATCGCGGGCAGTCGCCGGTCGAGATTTCTCTGTCCCCGGACGTTGACTACCAGATCGGCCTGTCGAGGGCGGGTTACGGCTCGACCACCCGGCAGATTCGCCTGCAGGCTGCGGTGACCCGCGAGATCACCGTCGACCTGACGGCGCGGACCGGCGACGTCACCGTGCAGGTACTGCCGGGCGACGCCACGATATACGTCGACGGGCAGGCGCGTGGCACCGGCAACGTCACGCTCAAGTTGTCGTCGGCGCCCCATCAGCTGGAGATCCGGCGCGACGGCTATGTCACGCAGTCGCGGGAGATCGTGCCGCGCCCCGGCTATCCACAGAACATCCGCGTGCGGCTCCTGTCCGAGGCCGAACTCGCCGCGCAGAGCACGGCGCAGACGATGACGACGTCGCAGGGACAGGAACTCCGGCGTGTCGAGCCCGGCAGTTTCTCCCTGGGCACGTCCCGGCGCGAGCAGGGACGCCAGGCGAACGAGGTTATCGTCCCGGTGACCATCACCAAGCCGTATTTCATCGGCGTGCACGAGGTGACCAACCGCGAGTTCCGGCGCTTCAAGCCGAATCACGACTCGGGCGGCGCCACGCACATCGCGCTGAACGGTGACCTCAACCCGGTGGCGAACCTGACCTGGGACGAGGCTGTCGAGTACCTCAACTGGCTCAGCGCGCAGGAAGGGCTGACCCCCGCCTACGAGAAAGTCTTCGAGCGCTGGCAGCCGGTATCGCCGACACCTAACGGCTACCGGCTGCCGACCGAAGCGGAATGGGTCTGGGCCATCCGTTACGCGGCCCGCCCGCGGGCCTCTGTTTTCCCGTGGGGCGACCGTCTGCCGCCGCGGCCGGACAGCGGCAACTGGGCAGGGCGTTCGGCCAACGCACTGGTGCGCACGATCATCCCCGGCTGGGACGACGGCTATGCGTCCACCGCCCCCGTCGGCACCTTCCGGGCCAACCCGCTGGGCATCTATGACGGCGGCGGCAATGTGGCCGAGTGGGTGCAGGACTATTACTCGGTGCCGACGCCGGGCCGCACGGACCCGGTGCCGGACCCGACGGGCCCGCGGAGAGGCAGCAACCGCGTGATCCGCGGCTCCAGCTGGGGTCACGCCGGTGTCCGCGAACTTCGCCACGGGTTCCGCAATTTCGGCAACAACCGCTACTGGGATGTTGGCTTCCGAATCGCAAGGAATGTAGAGTAAAAATATCTGACTTTTAGGGGCTTACGCGGTCAAATGACGATGGGCGTAGAGTGCCGGGTGAGTATGCAATGTCGAAATTCCCGCTAATTTTTCTCCTTACGCTGATCCTCGCGTTGCCCGCGTGGGCGCAGCAAGAGGAGGCCGCCGAACAGGCCACCGATACCGAGGAAGCGGCGAGCGGCGCTGCCGGCGTGGGGGAAGCCGGCGAAGTGACGGACGAGGAAGAGATCGACGATTCCGACCTGGACGAACAGACCTATGAAGCGGACGATGACGATTTCGTGCCGACCGAGGAGATTCCAGCGGACGAGCCCATCCCGTTTCCGTCCAATATCTGATGCCCGGCAGAACGGGCGATAGGCACAAGAGACAAGCCTGATGAATAAAAAAACGATTCCGGTGGAATTCGTGTTCCAGTTGTTCGCGTTGATCATCGCGATCATCATCGTGCATGCGTTTTATGTGTCCATCGTGCGGCCGAATGCCACCGAAGTGCTCGAACAGCAGGCGATCGAAGCCGCCGCGGATCCGGACTACATCCGCGAGCGATCGACCTGGGTCCTCATCAAGGACCTCGAACAGGAAGCCTGTTTCATCCTCATGTTCTGGGCGCTCGCGATCATGGGTTACAAGGCAAGAGAGATCCTGCGCGAGCGCAATCTGCTCGACGTCGACCTGGTCCCCATCGCCGAGGGCATGCGCATACTGCCCGAGGACACCCGCGAGTTCGCGCGCCAGGTCCAGGCGCTGCCCGAGGATCACCAGTCGATGCTGTTGCCGCGGGCGTTGATGAACGCGCTGCGGCGTTTCAATTCCACGCGCAATATCCAGGACGTCTCCAGCAGCACGAACATCGTCTTCGAGTCCGAGGCAGATCGGCTGGAGTCCGAACTGTCCATGATTCGCTATATCTCCTGGGCGATACCGTCCATCGGCTTCATCGGCACGGTGCGCGGTATCGGCGAGGCGCTCGCGCAGGCCGACAAAGCCGTGCAGGGCGATATCGCGGGCGTTACGCAGAGCCTCGGCGTGGCTTTCAACTCGACCTTCATCGCGCTACTGATCAGCATCTTCCTGATGTTCCTGGTCTACCAGCTTCAGCTGCTCCAGGAACGCCTGGTTTTCGACAGCCAGAACTATCTCGATGACAAGCTGATCCGGCACATGAAGGGTGACTGACAGGATTCGTCGTGAGTCGGCTGGCCATCCATTTGAACGACGCCGGAATTACGCTTTCCGACGGCGAGCGCATCGTGTATCGCGAACCGGGTTACGCCTGGCTCGGCGACGGCGAGCTGACGACCGGCAATGAAGCCTTCGCGCATTCGCGCATCGATCCGCGCAGAATCCAGCACCGGTTCTGGTCCGAACTGACGACAACGCCGCTCGCCGATCGCCGCTTCAGCCACCTGAGCGCGGCCGATCTCGCCATTAACCAGCTCGAGCATGCCTGGCAGGCAACGGGAGGTGGCGCCGATGAGCTCGTCGTCGCCGTACCGCCTTACATGACCGCGGACAATCTCGCCCTGTTCCTTGGCATCGCCGGTGAGCTCAATTTACCGGTGGTCGCCATGGTCGACGCGGCGGTGGCGTCGACGCGGCGCGAGTACACGGGCGCCATACCGGTGCACGTCGACCTGTCGCTGCACAGGGCAACGCTGACCCGGCTGGCGCAGCCGTCGATGGCGCAGACCGACCGGACGGAAATCGTCGAAAACGCCGGACTCTACGCCCTCTACGATCTGTGGCTGTCGGTCGTCGCAGAAGCGTTCGTGCGGCAGTCGCGCTTCGACCCGCTGCACGTTGCAGAGACCGAGCAAATGCTGCTGGACCGCCTCGGCGGCTGGCTGGCCGAGGCGTCAAGGTCCCACTCGGTGCTGATGGAGATCGAGGCGGGCGGCGCCACCTATTCGGCGGAGCTCGATTCGCTCGCGCTGGTCGGCGCGGCGGCGCCGGTCTACCAGCAGCTTGCCACGATCCTGCGCACCCTGTTCCGCGCCGAGGATCTCCCGGCCATCCAGGTGACGGAACGCGTCGCGCGGATGCCCGGGCTGACCGACCTGCTCAAGGCAAGGGTCGGCGGCGAGGTTTTCATGCTGGAGCCGGGAGCGACGACCCGGGGGGCATATGCCCGCTGCCGTGGCGGCGCCGGCGGCGCCGGCGGCGTGAGCCTGCTGCGGCAGCTGCCGTGGGACCAGGCTGCCGTCGATATGGCTGCGCATGCCGCGGAAACCAGCGATACCGGGGTGCCGACGCACCTGCTCTATGGTCACACGGCCTATGAAATCGGGAATTCGCCCCTCGTTCTGGGGTCTCAGGAAGGTGGGGACAATCGATTCGTCGCCCTGGCGGCCGACATGCCGGGGGTCTCGCGGCGCCATTGCTCGCTCGCGCGCAAGAACGGCCAGTGCGTGATCGAGGATCACAGCCGCTATGGCACCTTCCTCAATGGCCACCGGATCGACGGTTCGTCGGTGCTCCAGGTGGGTGACGCCCTGAGGATCGGCTCCCCCGGATTCGAATTTCAACTGATCACGACGGACGCAGGACATGGCTAGACGCCGCCGACCGATGGAAGTCTTCAGCATGTCGTTCCTCGACTGCATGAGCTGTGGTTTCGGCGCCGTGATCCTGTTTTTCATGATCATCAACTCGCAGGTGATCCACGAATCGGAGACGCCGCCAGAGCGGGCGCAGGCGGAAGTCGTCAAGCTCGAGTTCGAGATTCTCGAGCAGCGCAAAAACCTGGTGATGGCGCGTAACACGATGCAGGACCTGCAGGACGAGCAGCTGCGGGCTGATGATCAGATTGCGCAGATCATCCGGCTGATCGAGGAACTCAAGAAAGAGCTCGAGGAATACGACTCGGTGACGCTCGCCCGGATCGAACGCATCGAGAAGCTGCAGTCGGACATCGAACGTCTCGAAGAAGAGAAGAACCGCCTGCTCGCCCAGCAGCGTGAGAACGAGGGTGAGGGCACACGGGTCCGCCAGTTCATCGGCGACGGCGATCGCCAGTACCTGACCGGCCTGCGCGTCGGCGGCGACCGCGTCCTCGTGCTGGTCGATACCTCTGCAAGCATGCTCGACCGCAAGATCGTCAACATCATCCGGCGCCGCAACATGTCGGATGCAGACAAGCTGCGCTCGCTAAAATGGCGCCAGGCAGTAGCGAGCGTCGACTGGCTGTCGGCGCAGTTCGAGCCGGAAAGCAAGTTCCAGATCTACACGTTCAATACCGAGGCAAAGCCGGTGCTGGAGGGCAGCGACAACGTCTGGCTCGAGGTCGGCGACGGCACGCAGCTCGATGAAGCGATTCGCAACCTGCGGCGCACCGTGCCGCAGAATGGCACGAACATGAAGGCGGCCTATGAAGTCATCAACAGCCTGAATCCGCCGCCGGACAACGTCCTGCTGCTGGTCGACAGCCTGCCGACGACCGACCAGGTCGAGCCGGCGCGCGGCATGGTCACGGGCGCGGAGCGTCTCAGGTTCCACTATGATGCGATCGACGTCATTCCGAGCGGCGTGCCGATCAATATCATGCTGTACCCGATGGAGGGTGACTACCAGGCGTCGATCGCCTACTGGCTGCTCGCCTACGGTACGGGTGGTTCCTACATGAGTATCAGCAAGGACTGGCCGTAACGTCATGGCGAAGAAAAAGAAACGAGAAATCGAAGCCTTCAGCCTGTCGTTCCTCGACTGCATCTGCTGTGGTTTCGGCGCCGTCGTCCTCCTGCTGGTGCTCAGCAAAATCTATGAGCCTGTGATCCTCGAGAAAACCACCGAGGATCTGCAGCAGCTGATCGCCAAGCTGCAGGAGGAGTTGTTCCAGATTCGTGGCGAGACCGACGTCGTGCAGACGGAGCTTGGCCGGGTACGTCTCGAAACGTCGGAAACGCGGCTGCATCTCCGTACCCTGCAGGACGAGCTCAGCACGGTGCAGGGCCAGTACGAGCTGATCAATACCGACGACCCGCTGCTCAATCTCGACGAGGGTGACCTGCGCGCCGCGCGGCAGCGACTGACCGAGGAGATGATGAATCTGCGTCCGTTCCGGCGCACGCCCGACGATGCGGTCGGTGGTATCCCGGTCGATAGCGAATACATCATCTTCGTCATCGATACCTCGGGCAGCATGCAGGCCAAGTGGGGCTGGGCGGAGCAGAAGCTCGCCCAGGTGCTGGACGTCTATCCGCGCGTCAAGGGACTGCAGATCATGAACGACAACGGTCGCTACATGTTCCAGCAATATGGCGGCACCTGGATCGAGGATACCCCGCAGGTGCGCCAGGCGATCAAGCAGCAGATGCGCCAGTGGGCGCCGTTCAGCGATTCCGATCCGTCCGACGGCATCCAGTATGCAATCGAGAATTTCTGGGCGCCCGACAAGAAGATCAGCATCTACGTCCTCGGCGACGAATTCCAGGGCGGTTCGATGGAGTCCGTGTTGCGGCAGATCGACGCGGTCAACGTGGAGGACGAGGACGGCAATCGTCGCGTCCGCATCCACGCGATCGGCTTCCCGTACAACTTCACCGGCACGCCGCCGACCAGTTCGCAGCGCTTCGCCGGGCTCATGCGCGTCCTGTGCGAGCGCAACGGCGGGACGTTCGTCGCACTCACTGAAGTCAATCGCTGATTGTCCGTCAGCACTTTTCGCCACAATTGATCCTGACCACGGCACTTTCGTGCCCCGTCCGCGACCCCGCGCCATCGTGTAATTGACTCCGAAGCCGGCCTTGCTGGCCACGTTTTTTTGGAGGAGATGACGATGATCGAAAGATTTGGAAGAACCATGTTGCTCGGGCTCGTACTGGGTCTTGCAACGGCCCCGGCATCCGCCGCTGACAGCGCATCCAGGGAAGAGAGCGTTGGCGTGGGCGTCGGCGCCGTGATCGGCGGGCTGGCCGGCGGGCCGGTCGGCATCATTGTCGGCGCTGCCATCGGCGGCAAACTGGGCGACGAGTTCAACGAACGGAACGAAGAGCTTGATTCGCTTTCCGCGTCGCTGTCCGGCTCGGCCGTCAGGATTACCGACCTCGAGCGCGATATCAATGCGCTGCAGGGTGAGGTCCGCTCGAAGGACGACGAGCTGCAGCAGGCGCACGAACTGGCCCGCCCGGAGCTCATTGCGCTCCTCGAGGCCGGCATCGAGATGGACCTGCTGTTCCGCACGGACGAGCACGTATTGTCCGACACGACCGGCGAACGCCTCGAGCAGCTCGCGATGACGCTGGCCGCCAACCCGGACGTCCGGATCCAGCTGGACGGCTATGCCGACGAACGGGGCGACGAAACCTATAACCAGGCATTGTCGGCCCGCCGCGTCGCGCATGTCCGCGATGTCCTGGTTGCCGCCGGTATCCCCGCCCGCCGGATCTCGGTCGACGCGCATGGCGAATCGGCAGCGGCGGAACAGAACGCCGACAGCTTTGCGCTCGAGCGTCGCGTCAGCCTGACGCTGTATGTCGGTGACACGCCAGCGTTCGCGTCGAATCCGAGGTAACAGGACTGGTTCGATACCCCGCGACTCAGAAATGAGTCTCCGCCTGGCCGGCGCTCCCGAGGGATGGGGGCGCCGGCTTTTTTTGCCTGCGGATCGGCGAGAATTTATAGTGAGCCGCCTGTCCCTACCGAGGTAGATAACGTGAACAAACTGACTGACCGCAGATGTGAGCCCTGCGAAGGCGGCGTGGCGCCGCTCGACAAGGAAGAGGCGACCGCGCTGATGGCCGAGCTGCACGGCGACTGGGCGCTCGACGACGACGGCGGCGCGATCGAGCGTACATTCAATTTCCCGGCGTTTTCGCGGACGATGTCGTTCGTCAATGTGGTCGCCTTCGTCGCGACGAACGAAGGACACCATCCGGAGGTCACTTTCTCCTACGGCTTCTGCCGGGTCCGCTACTGGACGCACGCCATCGGCGGGCTGTCCGACAACGATTTCATTTGCGCTGCGAAGATAGACACGTTGGCCGAAGGGCTCTAGATGGTCGAACTCGACGACATCCGCGCCGCCGGCGAGAGACTTGCGCCGGTCATCGTGCGCACGCCGTTGATCGAGTCGCCGGTGCTGGACGAGGTGACCGGGGGCAAAGTGCTCCTGAAGGCGGAAAACCTGCAGCGCACGGGATCCTTCAAAATCCGTGGCGCCTACAACCTGTTGAGCCAGCTGAGTCCCGAACAGGCGGAGCGGGGAGCCGTCGCGTTCTCCTCGGGCAATCATGCACAGGCCGTCGCCGCGGCAGGCACCCTGCTCGGTATCCGCACGACGATCGTCATGCCCGAGGACTCGCCGCGCATCAAGATCGAGAATACCCGCCGCCTGGGCGGCACGACGGTGCTGTATGACCGCTACACCGAGGATCGCGAGGCGATCGCCGCGCGGATCGCAGACGAGCAGGGCGCTGTCCTGGTGCCGCCGTATAATCACGCGGACATCATCGCCGGCCAGGGCACCGCCGGCCTCGAGATCATCGAACAGAGCGCGGCCATGGGACTGGTCCCCGATCAGCTGTTCGTCTGCTGCAGTGGCGGCGGCCTGACGGCCGGTTGCGCCGTCGCCGTGACATCGCAGAGCGATTCCCGTATTTACCCGGTGGAACCCGAGGACTTCGACGACACCCGGCGCTCCATCCTGTCAGGAGAGATGGAAGTCAACGATCCCGATGCACGCACGATTTGTGATGCATTGATGAGCGCGCCGCCGGGCGAGCTGACTTTTGCCATCAACCGGCGCCTGTCGACCGAGGTCTTGACGGTCAGCGACGCAGAGGTCAAAGAGGCGATCAGGTTCGCGTTCCGGCACCTGAAACTCGTGGTAGAGCCGGGCGGCGCCGTCGGGCTCGCGGCCATTCTCGCCGGCAGGGTCGAGACCCGGGATTGCGTAAACGTCGCGGTCCTGAGTGGCGGCAACATAGACCCGGCCCTGTTCGGGGCCATCCAGGAAGAGGGTTGACGGCTTTTAACTGGAGCCCGAGCCGGACTGCCGGAGAATGGTGACGTTCGGCAATTGCTCGATGATGCTCGTATCCGCCGTCCGGTAGCGGCGTTCCTTCCAGCCGTCCAGCCAGTCGACGATCTTTTCGAGCTCGGCCATGTCTTTCCTGACCTTGTAAGGCGGCAATTCGCAGATGCCGATGCCTTCCTCGGCCGCGCGAACGAAATTCTGGCTGTCGCGCATCACGGCGATGACCGGGATACCGAGCGAGTCGAGGAAGCGCATGAGCTTCGCATAGCTCTTGGTATTCTGGCGCGTCCGGTTGGCGACGACGGCGAGCTTCTTGTCGCGCCGATCGACCTTCGCCACCAGTAACAGGTCCGCAATACAGCGCGACGCTGCGTGGATGTCGATCGACGAGGGCAGGACCGGTACCAGGATGCTGCTGGCATCCCGGGTGACTTCGCGCAGGTCTTCGTGCGTCAGGCTGGCCGGCGAGTCGACGATCAGGTTGGTCGTCTCGTTGGGGACACGCAGCTGCCAGCTGCGGGTGGCCTGCATCGTGCGTTTGTAGGCTGCGATGCCGTGAATCGGCGGTTTTTGCGTTGGCCGTCTCTCGATCCAGGTCATGCTCGATCCCTGCGGATCGCAGTCCATGACGGCGGGAATCGGCCCGCGATTGGCGAAATAGGCGGCGAGGTTGGTCGATAGCGTGGTCTTGCCGCAACCCCCCTTGGGGTTGATGACGACGATCTTGTTGAGGTCCTGTCTGTTCGGCGTGATCAGCATGTGTTCGATAGTCTTAGCAATAAGCCCCTGAATTATCGATACTTCCCTGCCCGCTGACGGATGGGAAGAGGCCACTACTTTGTGCCATTTCGCCGTTTCCTGCCATGCGCCGGTTCACATAATACCGGAAGGCGCCCGGGAAGGAATAATCAGGCGACGCTAGATTTACGCGCCAGCGCGAGCCAGATACCGCCGAGAACGAGAATCGAGGACACCAGCAGCCGCATCGAGAGGGGTTCGCCGAGCAGCAGGACGCCGCCGGCGGCGGCAATGGCCGGGACAGACAGCTGTACCAGCGCTGCCTGCAAGGCGCTGAGATGTTCCAGCGCGGCATACCAGATGACGTAGCCGATGCCGGAGGTCAGCGCGCCGGAGAGGACTGCAAGCAGCAGCCCGGGCCCTGTCACTTCGGCTTCGCCGATTGTCACTGTCAGTACGACGGCGACAAAGGCGAGTGACAGCAGAAAATTGGACGCCGTCGAGGCGAGTGCGTCGGATTCCCCGCGGCCCCTGACCGAGTAGATGCCCCACGCGATGCCGGCTGCCGCCATCAGGGCTGCGCCCCTGGCGGACGGCGCTTCGACGCCGGGCAACAACAGCCAGACCAGGCCAGCGAACGCGATCGACCAGCCAAGCCACTCCGCAACGCCCGGACGATCACCTGACCAGAGGCCGATCATGATCATCGTCGCTTGCACGAAGCCGAACAGGATCAGCGCGCCGGCGCCGGCGCTCAGCGAAATATAGGCATAGGAGAAGCAGATGGCGTACAGGAAAAGCGCGCCAGCGGACAGCCAGCCGCCATGCTCGCGGATCGACGTGCCGCCGCGCGTCAGTCTGAATATGAACCAAAGGGTGATCGCGCCGGATGCGAGCCGGACCGATGTAAAGGTGGCCGGATCAATGGACCCGTCACGGAGCGCGAGCCTGCAGAGTATGGAATTGCCGGCGAAAGCCAGCATGGCCAGCGTCGTGTAGCTGGCCGCGCGGAGCGTCATTGAGGCGCCTGCAGCTGACACTGTCCGGAAAATGCCGCCGCGGCATCGGCCGCGGCGGCGTCAGCCGATTCAGCCTGCGGGCTTCCTGAGTTTGAGCAGGAAGCGGTCGGTGTTGCCGCGCAGACCCTCCGAGAATACCCCCTGGGTATGATCGTCGTCCGGGTTGGCGAGCAGGTCGCTGTCTTCCTCGAGCACGAAGCCCGCGCTGGTCAGGATCTCGATCGCGAGCGCCCGATCGAGCCTGTGCAGCGTCTCGTTGTCACCGTCCGGATTGCCGACGTGTTCGATGACGCCGAGCACCCCGCCCGGTCGCAGCACGTTATAAACCGCGGCAGCAAACTGTTCTGCACCCTCGCGACCCTCGATGTAATAGACGTCATGGATATTCAGCGCCGATAGCGCGACGTCGAATTGCGGCTCCATCATCGCGAGTTCGGTCCACTCGTTGTCCAGCGTTGACGCGTTCGGCAGCCGATCCTCGATGCGAGCGGCGAGGCCTGCGGTGATCGCGCCGTCGCGGAACGCGTGCATCCAGCCCGGGTTCTGGCCGGTCACCGTGCCATCCGGTCCCACCGCGATCGACAGCACTTCGGTGTACCAGCCGCCGGCCGCGATGAGGTCGAGCGCGTCCATCCCGGGCTCGACGCCCAGTACGGCCAGGACTTCGGCAGGTTTGCGACCGCCGTCGCGCGCGCGGTCTTCTTCCGGGCGACTCTCGGCGCTCAGCATGGCGGCGAGGTCGGGCGCCGCCGGTGCGGCAGCCGGCTCCGGTGCCGGTTCAGGCGCCGCTTCAGGGGCGGCAGCGGCCGGCGCCTCCGGCTCCGCCGGCGCTTCAGGCGCCGATGGTCCGCAGGCAACCAGCAGGAAAGCGGAAGCGATGCCGAGCATCGCAAGTTTCTTGTCGGACATTGAATTCTCCAATGAAATTGCTCGTATTGTGATCGGCAGAATACCGGGGAAGCGTCAGCCCAACAACGGCAAAACCGTCGCTCTTTGGCGTCACTCGCGGTATTCGTCCCAGGTTGGAATCTCGCGATCATCACAGGCCCAGTCGGCTCTGGACGACCACATGATGCGATCGGTCGGCTGCAGCGGCGCTGCGGAATCCAGGGTGCCGGCAGGAACAACGGCGTAACCGGCATCCTCGCGGACACGCGGCATCTGGCTGCCACACTGCTTGCAGAACGCAGTGCCGAATCGCTCGGCGTCGGGTACCTTGAAAGCGCCCAGGAACGCCTGACCGGCAAGCCACTCGGCCGCGTCGAGTTTCAGGATGATGTTACTGGCGTGGCCGGTGCCCGAGGATTTTCGGCAGCGACTGCAATAGCAGTGATTGAACGAGACTGGCGTACCGGAAATACGGTAGCGCATGGCACCGCAGAGGCAGCTGCCTTCCAGAACGGCTGACGACATGGCCTGTCCCCCTTCAAGGATCGAAGGGGGACATCTTAGCGCAAGGCTGCGTCTAGAGAGCGATATCGTCCCAGGTGGTGTCTTCGCTATCGTCGACCGTCCCGTCGCCGTCAGTATCGGTCTCGATGCGAACGTTGACCGAATCGAGGGCAATCAGCCTGATCGTCGCGCCGTCCGCGCCGCTGATCAGCATCTCGCCGGCAAACGGGTAGCTTGCGCCGGCGCCCTGGAAAGTCACCGGGGTCGAATAACTGATGACGCCGCCCAGTTCCGAACTGTCGACCGTGCCGGAAGCGCTCAGCGTATAGGGCTCGGGGATAACGCTCGTATCGACCGTTTGTGAGGTATCGAAGTTGCTCATGATCGTCGTGGACGTGTTCGTCACGGTCGTCAGTGAATTGCCGCTGATGCCCATCGCGATGAGCGGAGTGCCCGTCGTGTCGAGCGAAACGCGGGAGTCTCCGTTACTCAATACGCTGTCGGTCGCGGTCGTCACTTCGAAGTCGATCAGCAATACGTCCATTTCCAGGAGGTACAGCCCGAGCGCGAGGTCCCCCGAGAATGTCGCGACCGTCATTTCCATCCGGCCGTTGATGACCTCGCCGAGTCCATCGTCACAGTCGGCTGCATCGACGTTGATCTGGTCGCCGGCCGTGAGCGTGAACAGGCTGGCGAGTTCGCCGGAGATCGTCTGCGTGCCGGAAACGCCGCAATCGTAAGTGTCCGGACCGAGCGGCACCTTCCGCATGATCGACGAGAGCCCGCTATAGGTCCCGCCGGCAGGTTTCTGCAAGCCGCCGGTGTCCTGCGAGGACGCGAGTCCTGCGCCACCGACGAGTCCGCCGGTGTCCGTCGACTGCATGGTCGAGGAGTAGGCGACCCTGACGGTCGGTTTTGCATTCGCTGCCGTAATGACCAGCCCGGTTGCGGCGGGTGGAGGCGGCGGTGATGCCGGCGGTGGCGGCGCGGATGAACTGCCGCCGCCACAGGCGGAGAGAAACAGGAGCGATGAAAGCGTAATCAGTAGCGCGCGCATCTTGGATTGCCTCCCAGGCGAATACCCGAAAAAGTCTATGCCTCGCGTTTGCCGATGTACTTGATCGCGATCACATAAAGCCAGGTAGTGGCTTATGTCGTATTGATCAGCGCGGAGAGATCGGGCGCCAAACTGTGAGGCGCTAGGCATCCGCCGACCGCTGAAAGCGTCAGTATCAACAAGGTAATGAACGCCGTCGCAGACAGCCGGTCAGCCAGGACGTTCTGGCGAGGCGACCTGATCTTCTCCCTGTTCCTGTTGGTTACGGGCTCGGCCGCGCTCGTCTATGCCTATCCGCAGTCCGGCGTGCTGGCGGGCAATTACGGTTGGGAGACGGCGCTGTTTTTCCTGCTGTTCGGCGTGTTCACGATTACGATGGGCTACGCCCGACCCGGGTTCGGCCACGTTTCATTCGACCGTGTCGCCCAGGTGTCCTGTATCCTGGTTCTCGGGCCCTACGACGCCGCCTGGATCGCCGGGCTCGCATCGGCGCTGTACCCGCTGCATCGGCTCTGGACTGGCATTCCTAAGATCGACGTCGTCATGGCTTCGATGCACAACGCGGGCATGATGGTACTCGTCGTGCTCAGTTGCGGTTCGCTCTATACCTATCTCGGCGGCCCGGTACCGCTCGCAGGCCTCGAGCCGAGGACCGGCGGCTTGCTGCTTCTGCTGATGTTGAGCATGCAGGTCATGAACGACGGCATCATGGCCGTCATGATGACCTTGCGAAATACCAACCCGACATCGATGCTCAATGTTTTCTCGGTCGCCGTCGAGCTGGCATCCGTACCGCTGGCCATCATCATTGCCATCGTGTTCGCGACGATGGAGCTGCCGGTTTTCGTGCTGCTGCTGTTCGCCATGAGCCTCGGCATGCTGGTCATTCGCAAGTATGCGCTGATGCGCAACAAGCTCGAAGCGCTGGTCGACGAGCGCACCGAGGAGCTGCGCGTCAAAACGCTGGAGCTCGAGGAGCAGGCGACACACGACAAGCTCACCGGCCTGTTCAACCGGCGATTCGTCGACGACTATCTGCAGCGGGAGATCGACAAGGCCAAGCGGTATGACCGGCCGTTCACGATCGCATTAGCCGACATCGATCACTTCAAGCGCGTCAATGACAGTCACTCGCACGCGATCGGCGACCAGGTCCTGTGCCGGGTTTCGGAAATTCTCGCGAATCGTTGCCGCAAGACGGACGTCGTGGCCCGCTACGGCGGCGAAGAATTCCTGCTCTGTTTCCCGGATACCAGGCCCGAGTTTGCGGAGCAGATCTGTTCGCATATCCGTAATGCGGTGGAGAAGACCGACTGGTCCGACATCGGCAGGGGCATCCGCCTGACCATCAGTTTCGGCATTGCGGAGGTGGGGCGAGACACGCGGCATACGACGATCCTCAGCGACGCGGATACCCGTCTCTACCAGGCGAAGCACAAGGGCCGAAACCGGATCGTAAGCCTGCCCGGCGGCAAGATCTGAATTTAGTCTGCCGTCACCTCATGGGCGAATAGTCGGTCGGGTCCATGAAGATGCTCTCGAGGCTTTCGATGAGGCGTCCGTCGCGCTGCGACTCCTCGCTGACCCGCTGCCACTCCGGATCGGCGATAAAGCTCTGCCAGTTGGACCTGGCGGCCTCGCGGCTGTCGTGTGAAATGACATAGATCAGCGTGTTCTCGGACAGCGGCTCGTCCCGTGGCGAGAAATAAACGATATTCGTCATCCCGTGCTTTTCGAACAAGCGCAAAGTGTGATCCCTGAACCGGGCGTGCAGCGCATCAAGGCGGCCGGGCAGGGCCGTATAGGTACGCAGTTCGAAGACCCGGTCCGTTGATTGGGCAACAGCGATGTTGGCGTCAGTGAAAGCTGTACCTGCAAACATGCCGACAGCGAAGGCGGCGACGATGACGACCATTCCGGTCAGGCGATTCTTGTTCATCTGTTTGGTTCCTTGACGGGCCCCTGAATGTCCGGCCGGAGTCATTGATCGCTGGCCGCGCGGGACTGTGACTGAAGACCCGTCCACGTTACCACTAAACAACCCGGCACGGGCCAGGGCCCGGCTCCCGCAAGGGCGGCTGTCTTCAGTCGACGCCGGTTCGCCCGGGCCGATCTGTCGGCAACCCGATTGACTGTGCGACCTGTTGTTACGCACTATTTAGTCTAAAATGGGCAGAGGCCATTTATTTGACCGCTCGGGAAGGTAAGAAGCCAGGAGGCTGGAAAATTCGATGATTAAGTTCTTGATAGAAAGAGAAATTCCCGGCGTCGGGAAGATGAGCCCATCGGAGCTCCGCGCGGTTGCCAGGAAGTCAGTCAGTGTCCTCGCTGATCTCGGGGTCGAAATCCAGTGGGTCGAAAGCTATGTCTCGGATAACAAGATACATTGCGTCTACCTGGCGTCCGATGAAGACCTGATTCGCGAGCACAGCCGCCTGACGGGAATACCGTTCAAGTCGATCCTCGAAGTCGGCAAGGTCATCGACCCCACCCTGGCATTCCTCGCGGAATAAGCGCCGCCGACCTGATAGCCGCAGCCAAGATGAACATATGGCTGGTCGATTTTGCCGTGCAATCGTTGGCAGGTATCGTCGGCGTTTTCGTCGGCGTCTGGCTGGCCCTGGTTACCGAGCGCCGCCGGGAAGCGCGGAAAGAGGCGGATCGTGACCTGGAGCGAGCCGAGCAGTTTCAGCGGGCCCGGCACACGGTCCTCGGCAGCGTCGTCAAGAATACGAGTGAATCCCGTCGTCTGCGCAACAGGATAGACAAGCGCAAGCCGTCAGAACTCATTCACACGGACCTCGAAGTCGCCGTTTGGGGCGCCGTGCAATCGCAGTTCATGGAGACCTGCCACGATATCGACGAGCGTATTCGCTTCGCCCAGTTTTTCGACGGCGTTCGCAACCTGCAGGCTTACTTCAACTTCCATCGGGATTTGCAGCTCGAAATCGCGGGCGCCGCCGATAACGACGATCCGGAGCTGGCGCTGATACTCAGCGATGCGGATCAACGACTTCGTGATCTCTCCGACGAGCAGCGACTCAATGGAATTCTGTTGATCACGGATTTCGGCGAGCCCGTGCACAAACGCCTGCTCGGCCTCAAGACAGCCGAGAGCTAGGCCAGGGACGATCAGAACATTTCGCTGGGACCGGGTTGGTCGTCGCTCGGTCTCTCACGACCTTCGATAAAGTCGCCGGTAATCATTTTGTCGTAACTGAGGCCCGGTCCGACCATCGGGTATACGCCTGCTTCCGGGTCGATGATGACTTCGAGGAAAGCGGGACCGTCGAACTTGATGAAAGCCGCGACCGTTCCGGCGATGTCGTCCTTGTTGTCCAGGCGTTTTGCAAATTTGAAGCCGTCGGCCTCGGCGGTCTTGACGAAGTCCTTGCTGTGCAATGACTTGTCGCTTCCGGACATGCGGCCCTGGTAGAAGAGTTTCTGCCACTGGCGGACCATGCCGTCACCATAATTGTTGAACACAACGACTTTCACCGGCAGCCCGTAGGTCGTGGCCGTCTCCAGTTCGCCGATGTTCATGCGCATGCTGCCGTCCCCGTCGATGTCGATGACGAGGCGATCCGGCATCGCGAATTGCGCACCGATAGCCGCCGGCAGCCCGAAGCCCATCGTTCCCATCGACCCCGAGGTAAGCCACAGGCGCGGTTCGCGGAAGTCGAAATACTGCGCGGCCCACATCTGGTGCTGGCCGACACCGGTCGAGATGATTGCCTCGCCGCCCGTCAGGCGGTTGATTTCCTCGATCACCGCATAAGGCTGGATCAGCTCGCTGTCCCGGTCGTAGTTCATTCGATGCCGGTCTTTGAGCTCCGCGATTTCGGCGTGCCAGGTGCTGAAGTCCTTGCAGAATTCGATGCGCTCGCCGTAGGCCAGCATGACGTCGAGGTCCCGGGACAGCACGCCGACGTGATGCCAGTCGACGGTCTTGACCTTGCCGATTTCGGATACGTCGACGTCGAAATGCGCGATGTGCCGCGCATTCGGCGCAAACTTCGGCGGGTCGCCGGCGACCCGGTCGTCGAAGCGCGCGCCGACCGCGATCAGGAAATCGCAGTCCTCCACCGCATAATTCGCGAACGCGGTGCCATGCATGCCGAGCATGTGCAGTGACAGCCCGTGTTTCGTATCGCTCGCGCCCAGCGCCATCAAGGTCGTCGCCACAGGAATGCCGTAGCGGCTCGCCAGGTGCCGCATCGCTTTGGTGGCATTGCCGTTGATGACCCCGCCGCCGGCATAAATCAGCGGCCGCTCGGATTCCGACAGCATCCTGTAAAAGCGCTCGCAGGCATCGTCTTCGAGCCGGTTATCGATGACCGCCTGCAATCGCGAACGATAGCCCTGCAGGGGCAGGGACCCCGTGCCGGTGAATTCGCCTTCCCAGTTCTGCACATCCTTGGGAATGTCGATCACGACGGGTCCCGGACGTCCGGTACGGGCGATCTCGAAGGCCGTGCGGACGGTTGCCTCCAGGCGCGACGGATCCGTGACCAGGAAAACGTGTTTGGCAACCGACCCCATGATGGCGGCGACCGGCGCCTCCTGGAAGGCATCCGTGCCGATCGCATTCGTCGGGACCTGGCCGCAGATGACGACGATCGGTACCGAGTCCGCCATGCAATCGCGGACGGGTGTCACCGTATTGGTAGCGCCCGGCCCGGACGTCACCATGACGACCCCGACCTCGCCACTGGCACGTGCATAACCGGCTGCCATGAAGCCGGCGCCCTGTTCGTTCGCCGGCACGATCAGTTTCATCGGCGATTTGCCGTCGGCGCCGCGGTTTGCATCGTTGTAGCGGAATACCGCGTCGTAGGTCGGCAGGATCGCGCCGCCGGAGTAGCCGAACACCGTGTCGACGTTTTCGTCGGCCAGGACCTGCACCACGATGTCGGCACCGCTCATGCGGGTGCCGGCAGCGGGGTGCTTGTCAGCGGAGCTGGCTGTTTCGGGAGGCGCCATGAAGTCGTTCACGAAAGTCGCGTAAGTGACGGATTTTCCATGAGTGTTTACTAATTTCTGTTGCATTGCAATACTCGGTCAAGTGCGCCAACATCACGCGCTGCTGCTGTGAAAATGGTTTCAAGGAAAGCGGGTCCGACAAGCCCGAATCACCTATCCTGATGCGACACGTAATTTCGGTTTTACTGCAAAACGAAGTCGGCGCGCTGACGCGCATGACCGGTCTGTTCTCTACGCGCGGCTATAACATCGAGACGCTCAACGTGGCGCCGACAGACGATCCGCTCGTGTCCCGCGTGACGCTGGTCATCGAGGGCTCGGACGCCGCGATCGCGCAACTGAACACCCAGCTGGCCAAGCTCGTCGACGTCGTCAATATCCACGATATGACCCTCGGCGAGCACTTCGAGCGCGAGCTGGCCATCGTCAAGATGAAGCTCAAGACAGGGGGCTATGCCCGGATAGCCGCTATGGCGAAAGAATTCGGGGCAGAGATTCTCGACGAGTCGCAAAACAGCTGCACCGTGCAATTGACCGGTCGTCCGTCCGAGATCGATCTGTTTATTGCCGCGGTAGCGGAGATCGGCGCACTGTCAGCCGTTGCGCGAAGCGGAAGCGTCGCCGTCTCGAGGGGCGAGGTGACACTCTCTTCTTACGCCAGGCACCATCGACTTACCGGCTGAGCTTCCCCGATGTCGCAGCCGGCCATCAATGACCTCCATCGGCGCGTGCTAAAAATCGGTTCATCGCTGCTGATCGACGACGACAGACCGGGTCACGCCCGGCTCGACAGTCGCTGCGAGGACGTGGCATCCCTGCGCCGTGCCTGCCTCGAGGGACTGCAGCCCGCCGCCGCCGCGGGCCAGGTTTCATTGACGCCGGACGACACCGAGGTACGGCGACGCTTGCTGAATGCCCGCGGCACGGGCCCGACGAGGTCCTGATCTCGAGTGAGCGACCTGTACGATATCGCGGTCATCGGTGGCGGCATCAACGGAGCAGGCATTGCGCGCGATGCAGCCCTGCGCGGGCTCAGCGTCATCCTGCTGGAGAAGAGCGATTTCGGCGGCGGGACGACAAGCTGGTCGAGTCGCCTGATACACGGCGGTCTGCGCTACCTGGAGCATGGCGAGATCCCGCTGGTATTCGAGTCGCTCCACGAACGTCGTCGGCTGCGTTCGCTCGCCGGTCACCTCGTCGACGAACTCAAACTCACGATCCCGATCTATGAGAGCAGCCGGCGCGGCCGGTTCATCGTCCGCCTCGGCATGCTTGCCTATGATTTGCTGTCGCTCGGCAAGCGCCTGCCGGCGCACCGCATGCTCAGCGCGCGCGAGTTGCTGCGGGAAGAGCCCGGGCTGAACGAGGACGGACTGGTCGGCGGGGCGCAATACTATGACGCGCAGGTCACCTACGCCGAACGCCTCGTCATCGAGAACGTCATCGCGGCAGACGAAGCCGGCGCGGTCGTCAGGAACTACTGTCCGGTCATCGGGATTACGGTTCGCGACAAGCGCGTCCGCTCGGTCGAATACTGGGACGGCACGAGCGGCCGCGAGGTCGAGGTCGGGGCGAGGACGGTCATCAACGCCGCGGGTCCGTGGGTCGACCGCGTCAATGCGACTGTCAACCGGGAAATGCGCGGCGTCATGGGCGGCACCAAGGGCAGTCATATCGTCGTAGGACGATTCGCTGGCGCCCCGTCATCCGCTTTTTACGTGGAGGCTCGCAAGGACGGGCGCCCGTTCTTCATCATCCCCTGGAACAAACAGTACCTGATCGGGACCACTGACATTCGCTTCAGCGGCGATCCGGGAGACGTTACCGCCAGCGACGAGGAAATCGATTACCTGTTGACCGAGACCAATACAGCGTTCCCGTCTGCCCATCTCACGCGCGCGGACATCCACTTCACCTATGCGGGCGTACGGCCGCTGCCCCGTCAGGACAAGGGACCGGAATCCGCGATTACCCGCAAGCACATCATCCTGCGACACAAGAAACAGGCCGACGGCCTGTTCTCGATCATTGGCGGCAAGCTGACGACATACAGACATCTCGCTGAACAGGCGGTCGACAAGGCCGTGCGGCAACTCGGCGAGGGTCGGAGGCGCTGCAGGACCCGGGACGAAGCTTTGCCCGGCAGCATCGATCTCGAAGCGGCCAGGAAACGCATACTGGCTTTTCCGGGTCTGCCGACGGTTTGCGCTGCGCGCCTTATCGCCGTCTACGGGAGCCGTGGCGAAGCCGTCGCCGCGATGTCGGCCGAATACCCGGGCTTCGCAGACGAGGAACAGACCGTGCTGGTTGCCGAGGTGCTACACGCCATTCGCCATGAACATGCGAAAACGCTCACTGACATCATGCACAGGCGGCTGATGACCGGGCTCCGCCCGGACCTCGGTCGGGCGATGTCGTCGTCGATCGCGGATATTGCGGCACGTGAATACGGGTGGAACAGGGACGAGCGCCAGGCGCAACTCGGCTTGCTCGGCGAGCACGAGTCGCGACTCCGCAGGTTCGCGGAATAGCGGTGGCTGTCTCTACTTACGGCCTTCGACGATCAGCTGCGGGCCGCTCTTGCCGAACACGTGCTTGGTAAAGATCCCGTAGACATGGCCGCAGTTGTCACAATGTGCGACGTAGAACCACGGGCGCCGCTCGCGGGACTGCTCCTTGCTCGGCGTCGACACAATCTTCTCGATTCCGGATTCACCGCAATCCGGGCATTTGGGATCCGCCATGCTGTCTGTCTCGCCTCTGTTAGAACGCCCGGGCAGCCCGAGCCAGGCAGCAATCATATAATTCCAGCGCTTTTGATTCATTCTCCCCGAACGAGTTGCCTATGAGAACGTCATTATTGCGAATCCTCGCACTACTCCCGATGACCTGGATGGTCCATGCCGGCGCCCAGCCCGCAGGAGACCCAGAGGACCGACTGCGGGTCGGGCTCGTCCTCGGCGGCGGCGGCGCGCGCGGCGCCGCGCATATCGGCGTACTCCGCGAACTCGAGCGGCAGCGCATTCCGATCGACGCGATTGCCGGCACGAGCATGGGCGCGATCGTCGGCAGCCTGTATGCGTCGGGCAAGACGCCTGACGAACTCGAAGCGCTCGTGAATTCGATTGACTGGGCCGACGCTTTTGTCGATGCCCCGCGCCGCGAGGAACTCACCTACCGGCGCAAAGAAGACGATGCGGCGTACCCGGCGCAACTGGAACTCGGCCTGAGCGATGGCGAAGTACTGATACCGAAAGGGCTGATCCAGGGACAGAAACTGCAGCTGATCCTGCGCGAGCAATTGCTGCACGTATCGCATATCCGTTCATTCGATGATCTGCCCACGCCATTTCGTGCCGTGGCCTCGGATATCGAAACCGGCGAGCCGCACGTCATGCGGGGCGGAGACCTGGCGCTGGCTGCGCGCGCCAGCATGTCGGCGCCGGGCATTTTTGCGCCAGTCGTCGTTGACGGCCGCACGCTCGTCGACGGCGGGCTGGTCGGCAACGTGCCGGTCCACGCCATTCATGAAATGGATGTCGATGTCGTTATTGCCGTCGACGTCGAGTTTCCGCTCTATCCGCCGGAGGACCTGCAGTCGGCGCTGGCGATCACGGAGCAGATGCTGACCATCCTGATTCGCAAGGAAACGCTGCGACAATTGTCCGGGCTACGCGACAACGACGTGCTGATACGCCCCAGGCTGGGTGAATACGGATCGACGAACTTCGACGACATCGCCGACGTCATCGCGCCGGGCGAGGCCGCGACCATGGAAGTAGCGGCAGATCTCTCGTCACTGGCGCTCGGCGAGGCCGATTACGAGGAATACCTGGCGAGCCGCCGTGCCCCGACGACCAGGGCGGAAACGCTCGCTTTCGTTCGCGTGATCGATAGCGGCCCGCTGTCGTCGGCGGTCCTGGAGTCACGCCTGCAGACCAGGGCCGGTGACGCGATCGATCCGGCGAAGCTCGCCGCAGACCTCGATCGCCTGTACGCGCTCAACTACTACGAACACGTCGGCTACCGGCTCGTTACGGAGGACGGGCGGACCGGCGTCGAGTTCGAGACCGTCGAGAAAAGCTGGGGTCCGAATTTCCTGAAGTTCGGATTGTCGCTCGAAGACGACTTCGAGGGCTCCACGGCTTTCAACGTCGGGGCGCGCCTGACGGCCACTGGTCTCAACTCGCTCGGCGCGGAGTGGCGCAATGACGCGCAGCTCGGCACCAATCCCCGCTTCGATTCGGAGTTCTATCAGCCGTTCGGCTTCGACACCCGGTACTTCGTGGCGCCGCGCATCAAATTCGAACAGGACAACTTCAACGCATTCTCCGGCGTGGATACGATAGCCCGATACCGGGTATCGGAATCCGAGATCGGGCTGGATTTCGGCCGCTCGCTGGGACGCTGGGGCGAGTTCCGGCTGGGCGCCTTCCGTGGACTGGGAGACGCCAGGGTCAAGGTCGGCGATCCGCTGATTCCCAATTTCGACTTCGACCAGGGAGGCATCCTGGCGCGCTTGCGGATGGACACGCTCGACGATCCCCAGATCCCGAAGTCAGGCGCCCGCTTCAATCTCGAGTGGCTGCAGTCGAAATCATCATTCGGCGCCGACAACGACTTTGAAACGCTGCTGGCGGCGGTCGACAAGGCGTGGTCGTGGGGACGCAATGACAGGAACACCCTGCTGACCGGCCTGGAATACGCGACGACCTTCGATTCGCCGGGCCAGGTACAGGACTATTTCAGGCTCGGCGGCTTCCTCAGGCTATCCGGTCTCGAACGCGGCGAGATCAGCGGGCCGCATATTGCACTGGCGCGGCTGTCCTACTATCGCGAACTGGGCGAAGGCAACGGCGTATTCGACATGCCTTTCTACGTGGGCGGCTCGCTCGAGGCGGGCAACGCCTGGCAGAGCAGGTCGGCCATGAGCCTCGGCTCGGCGCTCGTCAACGGCAGCCTGTTCGCGGGCCTCGACACCTACCTTGGCCAGTTGTTTTTCGCCGCGGGATTCGCGGAGGACGGTGAGACCAGCTTCTACCTGTTTCTCGGCAATCCCCGGCCGCTGAAGCGCTGAATCAGCGAACGATCTTCTCGAGAATCTGCGAGGGTGAATCGCTGTTGCGGTAATAACCGTGACGGGTTGCCAAGTTCTCGTAAGCGAGATCGCGCTCCTCTGCAGTGGCGTACCAGCGAATGTCCTCCCAGTTCTCGCCGAGCATGCGCGAAAAGGTATCGGTCGGCGGCAGCGTGACGCGGATGCCGAAGCGCCGCTCGGCGTCGACATTTTCCTTGCTGACGAGATTGTGGCGGTGGCAGTAAGTCAAGGCAGCTTCCGTTCTCGGTATTTTCGGCATGCGGCGCGAATCATACCCTGTCACCCGCGCCTTCTCTATCTTCCCAGCCCATCAACCTGCGGGTGACGAACAGGTAGACGGGTTTCACGGTCTTCATCCACAGGCGCGCGATCCAGGCCGGCCGGGCGAGAATCGCTCGCTCTCTCGACGTGAGCTGCTGCGGGCAGTAGGTGCGTTTGTGCTTCAGCAGGTGGCGTATGTCCTCCCGCGCCAGCAACCGGAACCACGCGCCGCGCCGCGGCAACCAGGAGGCCAGCTGGAAATCGATAATGGCCGGGTTGCCCTCGCTGTCACACAGCCAGTTCGGCTCCTTTGCCAGGTCGTTATGGACGACGCCGCAGCGGTGCAGGCTTCGTACCAGCCTGGCTGCGGCCCTGAAGTAAGCGGGTTCGTCGGGTCGTGCGACCTGCATGGGCCTGCCGGCGACATACTCGCGGACCAGCGTGTCGCGTCCGACGCTGATCAGCCGCGGAATGCCGGGCACCTCGTCCAGCACGGCCAGCGCCCGGGCTTCGCGCGCGAGCAGGCGCCGCGCCAGCCAGCGCAGCGCCGGATGCGCGGCGCGGGCATCGCGCCTGACGGCCTCGATCGCGCCGTCACGGAACCGCTCGGTCCGGCCGAATACGTCTTTTTTCAATAACTTGGAACCGGGTGCTTGCAAAATCGAACGCTCGCGCATTGAATGTCGACTGATGGGCCGGCCGAACGAGGCGGCCGACAGACCTGGCGAAGAATACCCCACGCGATGAGCGAAGACCCGGACAACAAGTCGTCGACCGCGGTCGACAAAACCGGCGAGTTTTTTAACGTCGGGGCGCCGCTGCATGCGGTGCGGCCAGGCTATATCCGGCGCGCGGCGGACGAACTGCTCTACGACACGCTGGTAGCCGGAAACTACGCGCACGTGATCGCCCCCGACCGAACCGGCAAGACCAGCCTGATCGCCTCGACGTCTGCGCGACTGCAGAACAACGGTTTCAAAGTCGCGGTCCTCGATCTCGACCAGATCAGCGAGCGTGACGGCGGCTCCGACGCGGGCCGCTGGTACTACAGCATCGCTTATCGCCTGTGCCGTCAGCTGCGCATCAAGACCGATCTGCAGACCTGGTGGCAGGATCACTCGATACTCAGCAACCGGCAGCGGCTCGTCGAGTTCTACGCGCAGATCGTGCTGAAGACCATCCAGGAGCGAATCGTCGTTTTTGTCGACGAGATCCAGTACGTCGCCGACCTGCCTTTCGCTGAACATCTCCTTGCGAGTATCCGGGCAGCGCACAATGCGCGCACGACCGAGCCGGAATTCAACCGCCTCGGATTCGTCCTCGTCGGTGAGTGTGACGCGCAGAGCCTGATCCGCGATCCGAACCTGTCACCGTTCAGCGTGTCGACCGAGGTCAGGCTCGGCGACTTTGTGCGCAGCGATCTGCAGTTATTTGCTGCAGAACTGAACCTGCCGCCCGGCGATGCCGAGCGGGCCCTCGACCGTGTCTACCACTGGACCAGCGGGCAGCCGTACCTGAGCCAGAAACTCGCGCGCGCGATCGCCAGGGAGGACGTCGACGGCGATCTTGTCGAGACCATCGACCGCCTCGCGATGCACCAGCTCGGCGGTCGCGCCGCCATATCGAGCGAGCCGCACATGAGTCACCTGCATCGTGCGGTCATGAGCGACAAGAAGAACTACGAGTCGATGCTCACGACCTACGGGCAGATCTGCAAGGGCATCCGGATCACCTACGATCCGGAGTCGCACAGGCACCGCCAGCTGCTGGCGCTCGGTCTTGTCGTCGTCGGTCAGGATGGCGACTTCCGCATTCGCAACCGTTTGTACGAGTCGGTGTTCACGGCCCGCTGGGCCAACGAAAACCTGCCGCTGCACTGGCGGGGACCGGCGATTGCAGCTGCGTTGATCGTCGCGCTGACGGCGATCCCGTTTCTGTATACCCAGGTCCTGCCCAGGCCCTATCTGCAGGTAATGACGAATCCGGAATACGACCTCGAGACCGTATTCGAGGCATACGCGAACCTGCGCTCGTTCCCCGGGCACGTCGAATCCGCCGACAGGATGTTTCGTTCGGTGCTCGAGAATCGCGCGCGGCAGGCGAGCGGCCGTAACGACATCCGCGAAGTATCGCGGTTCGCCGCCTTGCTGCCGAACGGCGGCGTCCTCGCGGAGCGCCTGCAAGCGAGTTACTGGGACCGTACTGCACTCGCCGCGATGTTGAACGAAAATCGCGATGCTGCCCTGCTGGCGTCAATCGAATCGCTCGTCGTATCGACGCAGGCGCGGCGGCGCAGGGCAGCGGCGCTCATCGGTGACGATTATCCCGGGCTGCTCGCCACCGTGCCCGCGCAAAGCGCAGACAGGCTTGTGTTCAGCACCGAGACGGGACAACTTAGCTACCTGTCCGGCGCGGGCGTGTCGCAGTGGTCCATCGTCGACGATGGCGCCGAAGTCCGCGAGCCGTGGACGATTTCCGCACTCGAGGTCAGCCCGCTCGTGCGCAGGGTTATCGTCGATCGGGAGGGTACGGCGGGCCGCATAGGGCTGACCGTCAATGTCAGTCATCCGCGGCTCGACGATCTTCGCATGCGCCTGATTGCGCCGTCGGGTCGGACCGCCGATCTCGAATTCAGTCAGGCGGCATCGGCGGCGAACGAAGAAATCCGCATAAGCCGCGGTCAGCTCGATCCATTGATGGGCGAGTCGCTGAATGGCACCTGGAGCCTCAGTCTTCGCGATGAGTCGACCGGCGTCACTGGCCACCTGATGAGCTGGAATCTCAGCCTGAATTCGCAGGTCGTGGTCGAGACCTTCGAGCGCGGGCTCGACATTCCCGACCCGCTGGAGCGGCCGTCGGAAAATCTCTGGCTCAGCGCCGATGGCAGATACGCAGTTGCCCGCGCGCTGCAGAGCGACAGCGCGCGTGTCTGGGATCTGAATTTTGCGCAGGCTGCGCGCACGATTGCGGTGCCGGCCAACGAGCAGGTCCTCGGTCTGAGCGCCGGCGCCGAGCAACTGGTCACCGTGACCCAGAACACCGTGCGGCTCTGGCAGACATCCAACGGCCGGCGCAGCAACGAGCTGGCGCTTGGCGCCTCTGTTTCGCAGACCCTGCTCAGTCGTGACGGCCAGCATCTGCTGGTCAGCTACCAAAGCGATCCCGATACGATTTTCGAAGTCTGGTCGCTTGCACAGGGCAAGGTCATCGCCGAAATGAGCATCGCCGGCGTGCCGGCGGTCCAGGCGATCGACGCCAGCGCAAGCTTTATTGCGGTTGCAGACTACGATCGCGCGCTGCGTGTGTGGAACCTGCGCGACGCCGAGCAGGTCGCCCAGTTCGACCTCGAATACCAACCGACCGAGGTGATGCTTTCCGCCAATGGCGACGCGGTTGCCGCTGTGCTCGGCAACCAGGGCGTCGAGATGTGGCTGACCGGCCGCCCCGACATACCGCTGTTCAAGGATACCGGGCCGGGAGAATGGCTGTTCGCATTCTCGCCGTCCGGCGCCCGGTTCATCGCCGGCAACCGACGCGAGGGCATCCAGGTCTACCGGACGTCGGACGCAGCGCCCACCGGCCCCGTCATCGACGCAGGGCTGATGGCGGGAGGCGACAAGATCACGGCATTCAGCAGCGACGAACAACTCGTGGTCACCGCGGGCGTCGGCGATATTGCCCGCTTCTGGTCGATTCCGATTGTCGCGGCCGACGCTGCGCAGGAAACTGCCGGGGCCGAGTCGGCGGCTACGGCGTTGCTCGGGTCCGGGACGATCGTTTCCGCGCTGGCGCCGGGTGGCGAGCGTATCGCCTATGGTGACAGTTCCGGCCACGTACATATCGAGCCGGTAGGGAGCGCGCCGCCGCCGCGAGCGGATGCCGACGACATCAGTTTCCTGGGGCACCGGGGCGCGGTGCTGTCCATGCAGTTCAGCAGGGACGGCGCCGCGGTGGCCAGCGCCGGCGCGGACGGCACCGTTCGCGTGTGGGATGCGCCGAGCGGGTTGCCGCGCGAGTACTACGGTCGGGCGACTGTGACAGGCGTCGAGCGAATGCTGTTCTCAGCGGACGGCGGCAAGCTGGCCGTGCTGGGCGGACAAAGAATCTGGTTGATGGATACCGGGACCGGCGCGGAACTGGCCAGCATTGACCTCGGCGAGGTACACAACGACCTGGCGTTTGCCGGCGACGAGACGCTGTACCTGGGCGCGGAAAGCGGCGTGTTGCGCATGATGACCGCTGATCGCGCCGGCGCCTGGCGCCTGCAAAATGCGTGGCAGGGTCGGGAGCCCATCCGTCACGTCGAGATCTCGGCTGATCGCCGGCAGATCGTCCTGGTGAACGCCCTGGATGAAGTGATGCTGCTGGATCCCGCCGACGGCCGCGTCAGCACCGAGGTCCTGCGCCTGCCGGGCAGGATCGATGAAGTGCAATTCAGCCCCAACGAGTCACGCGTGCTGTTCCGCTCCGGCCGCTGGTTGCATCGCGCCCTGGTCGCCCCGACCGGGCTGGTCTACACCGACTCTGCGCGCGCGCCGAGAGCCCTGCATGGCTCGGGCATGGCATTCGATCCCGGTTACGATCCGGCCAGCGGGCGGCAGGTCAATCTTTCCGCCGATCGGGTACTGATTCTTGGCAGGGACTCCGGCGTTACCGAACTCGCCGAGATCCGTTTTCGCTACGACGATGGTCCGTCGCTGTTTGGCAGTCGCAACGATTTGCTGCGCAAATGGACCGAGCGCCTGCAGGGCCCGCAGGCGGCGCCGTTTGGCCGGCAGGGCCTCTGAAAAACGGATCAGGTATTCCTCGCCAGCGGCTTGCGGAGCCACGCCCGGAACCGGCGCAGGAACTCAGGCAGCGACAGGAATATGTAGGCCGCAAACAGGATATTCATCCCGCCAAGGACGACAAAAAACTCCGGGATCGACAGCCCTGCATTCAGCAGCAACAGCGCCAGCACGGCGGCCATGACGATGAACAATGCGTTCAAGATGTTGTTGGCCGCAATGACCCGGGACAGATGCTGCCGCGCCGCGCGTTCCTGGATCAGGGCATAGAGCGGCACGCTGTATAGCCCGCCGGCGGCGCCGAGCATGGCGAGGTCGAAAAGAATGCGTACGCTGCCGGGTCGGGCCAGCAATTCGGACATCGACTGCACGGCGGTCATGTGCATGAGCGGTTGCGCAAAATAAAGATCGATCGCGAATACGGACAGACCGATCGAGCCGAGCGGCACCAGGCCGAGTTCGATGCGGTGTCCCGACAGGCGCTCGCACATCAGGGAACCGACGCCGACGCCGACTGCGAACGCAACCAGCAACACGGTGGTGATTGCTTCATTGCCATTCAGTATGTCAAGCGTGTACGCAGGAATCTGCAGCGTCATCGCGGAGCCGAAAAACCAGAACCACGAGATGCCGATGATCGACAGGAACACGCTGCGGTCTTCGCGGGCGAATTCGACGATATTTCTGGTCTCGCGCAAGATGTTCCAGCGCAGGGTCAGACCCGGATCGACCGGCGGCGTGTCAGGAATGGCGCGACTGCTGAGATAACCGGTCACCGCGATACCGATCAGGCAGGCGGACAACAAGGCCTGGTTACCGGGATCCAGCGCGACGGCAAGCCCGCCGACGACTAACCCCAGGATGATGGCGAGATAGGTCCCGGATTCGACCAGCGCGTTGCCGCCGATCAGTTCGGCAACATCGAGCTTCTGAGGCAGGTACGCATACTTTACCGGCCCGAATAACGTCGACTGGAATCCCATCAGGAACAGCACGACGAGAAGCGCTTCGTAGTAACCGCTCATCAGCGAGAAAGCGGCAAGACACATCAGGACGATCTCGATAGTCTTGATGATGCGCATCAGGCGCGATTTCTCATACTTGTCGGCGAGCTGGCCTGCGCCCGCGGAGAACAGGAAGAAGGGCAGAATGAACAGCGCGCCCGCGATGTTGGCGAGCTGGCTTGCATTGAGGTTGAACACGCTGACGCCCTGGAACGTGATCACGATGATCAGCCCATTCCTGAATACATTGTCGTTGAAGGCCCCCATGAACTGGGTCACGAAGAAAGGCGCAAATCGTCTTTCCGTGAGTAGCCTGAACTGGTTCGATGCGGACACACGGCCACTATACCAAGCGGTGAACGAGGCCGTCCGGACCTCCGCTCAGGGAGCGCCGCCAAGCTCGTCGCCTGGCGCCGGCGCATTGCCCGTCGAGATGTCCCGGTAGGCGACCGAGATCTCGTTCGCAAGATCACTGTAGCTCAGCAACGAGCCGCGGCCGTCGGCAACCACGGACTGCGCCGAGCAAGCCACCTGTAGAGAGCATAAACATATGATTAATATGTACTTTTTCATTTCGACCTCCCTGGTCACGGGGCCGCCGCTCCGTGGCGTCCCATTCTCGTCCTGTCAGTCTTTAACGCTTGATCAATTCTGCGGTTGACGGCCGAAGTGCGAACTTGCCCACAATGTTCGGCGCCGGGCCGGTGCTATCATTGCCGTACCTACGACTATCCGCGGAACACGAACACTTTCCGTATGACATGTGCTCGCCGATGAGAAACTTACGCCTCACTATCTGCCTGCTCGCAGCAGGCATTGTTGCGGCCTGCAGCGAGCCGCCTCCGCCGGTCTCGGTGACCGAGTTCATGGACAATCCGCGTCTGCTGGAAGCCACCATGGTGCGCTGCGGCCAGAATCGCTCGGAAATGAAATACGAGGTCGAGTGCCTCAACGCGCGCGATGCGATCAACCGGCTCGAACGGGCTGAAGAGCGGGCGCGGCGGGCGCAGCTCGAGGCGCAGTCGGAGCGCAAGCGACAGGCACTCAGGCGTACCCAGGAGGCCGCGGCGGCCGCGCGCCGGCGCGCCCAGGAAGCCGAACGACGCAGGGAAGAAGCTGAGTACCTGGGCATTTTTGAGGAGCCCGCCGGGGCGACTTCGACGGAAGACCGCACGCTGTCGGAGTCCGCGTCGGTCAACGCGCCCGGCGCGACGATCGAGCCTGAGCCCGAGCCCGTTCCGGATTCCGCAGACATCGCCGATGAAGCGGCAGACGCGCCTCCCACCAGCGATCTTGGTCAGATCAGGGAAGAGCTGCGCCGGCGTCAGGAATCCGGCGAAAACCGGTAGCGAGGATGTTTCAGGCCGTTTCCTGCGGCATGGACCTGACATGCAGGTCGCGCTGCGGAAACGGAATCTCGATGCCGGCGTCAGCGAACGCCCTGTAAACGCCGCAATTCAGTTCGTGGATCATCCGCCCCCGATCGACCGGTCGGTCGATCCAGCAAAGCAGTTCGAAGTCCAGGCTCGACTCGCCGAAGCTTCGGAATCGCACCCGCGGTTCCGGCGTCTTGCAGACCTCTTCATGATGCTGCGCCACGCCGGACAGGGTCTCGATGACCGTGTCGACGTCCGAACCATAGGCGACGCCGACCGGTATGCGGATCCGGTGGCGGGCGGAGGGCCCGCCGGCTTCATTGATGATTTTCGCCTTACCGATGACGCCGTTCGGGATGGTTATCTCGACGTCGTCGCGGGTCAGGATTCTCGTGCTCCTGAGCCCGATAAAGGTCACTTTGCCACGCTCGCCGGAATCGAGAATGATGAAATCCCCGATCTTGTAGGGCGCATCCGCGACGATGGACAGGCCGGCGAACAGGTTTGACAGCGTGTCCTGCGCCGCGAAGCTCAGCGCCAGGCCGACAATACCGGCGGCGGCCAGCCAGGCCGCGACATCGATGTTCCAGGCCAGGAAGACAAAATAGACAGCCAGCGCCAGCAGCACGATCTTGAACACGTTGTCCATGAGCGGCAGCATGCTGGCGTGTACGCGGCTTGCACGACTCGTCGACAGCGCCGACAGCAGTATCTGAGCGAGCCGCCGGAAGAAGTTGTACCAGACGACAATCGCGATGGTTTTCAGCAGGCCGAGGGCAAGGAAATTCGGCACCTCGGGGAGCTTTATGCGCGTCGCGGCGAGCCCGAGACCGACCAGTACGAACGAAACGACCACCGGCCGGTGGATCAGGTCGACGAAGTCATCGTCCAGGTTGCTGCTGGAGCGATTGGCGAATTTCGCAACGACCCGGGAAATGAAAAAGTCGGCGATCTTGCCGATGACGATAAAGGCGATCGCTACGGCGATCGCCTGCACGTACACATTGGGTCCCAGCAACTGGATCCAGGACTCGAGGTTGGTGAGGTAATCCTGCAAGGTCGGCCGAAACTCTGGTCAGCAGGGCATGGCGTTCGCCGCGCTATTCCTGTTCGTTGTTCATCCCGTATGTGCGGACCTCGGAGCGACCCTGCTCCTGGGGCTGCACGTCGCGTGGCGCGGAGGCATTGGCCGTTGCGGACGGCCGCATCGGCAGACGCTGCGTTTGCGAAGCCAGCACCTGCACAAACTGGTTGGCGACCTGCGGCGCCGCATTGCCGGAGCTCGAGAAAATCTGTTCCGGGGTGATCTGTGCCGAGCCGTAGAACGCCGCATTGGCTTTACGATCCATCGTGACGCCCGCGCCCTCGAGCGCTACGCCGGCGAACAGGCCGCGGCTGCGCGAGTAGGAATATACTTCGGACCGGAAAGTCATGTCCGTGGCGGCGCTGGCCGACCGGCCGACCGGGCCGGCCGCGATCGACGCGTCAGCGCCGAGCGTCAGCTTGCCTTGCGTGATGCCGTCGACGCTCGAACGGGTTTTGAAAACCAGGATGATATCCGTCGACTGCGCGCCGGCCTGGAAACCGAAGCTGCCCCCCGTGACCCGGATGAATGCCGGATTGCTCCAGGAGTTGTCTTCCCGGCGGACGACCAGCACGCCCTTGCCGTAATGTGCGCCGAGGCCGAAGCCTACCTTGATGACGCGCGGGATCACGGCGACCGCGTAGGCGCGCGAGAGCAGCGCGCCGGGTACGCCCTGCTCGGGAATGCGCAGAAGCTGGTCGACGACGTCGGTGGCGTCCATGACGCGGGTCTCCTCCTTGCTCGCGGCAATGGCAGGACCGGCAACCAGGACAGACGAGAATACGGCGAGTATGAATTGGCGTAAACGCATGATTTTATTCCTAAAATTGCGAATATCGAATCAGTCGCTGTCGCCGCCCAAGGCAAACAGCTCTTTAATAATCAGAGTCAGGCGCCTGCTACGGCCACCACGGGTGACATGATACGCCATTTACGCGGGGGACTCACCGCCAATCTGCGACCTAGAGCGCCGACAGGATGGGTGGCAGCGGGCATTCGAGGGTCGCGCAGATTGCCCGCAGCATCTCCGCCTCGCGCAATGTCAGCCGGTCATCGTGGCTGATCCCCCGGGTGACGGCCTCGACCAGGCTCTTGCGACCGGCCGGGTTCAGTTTGCTCAGCGTGTCGAGCGCCGCGCCGAGTCGCCGGACGGGCTCCTCGTCGCCGGGGGCCGTCTCGATGCTTGCTGCCCAGTCGCCGAAGACCCGTGTTCCTGCACGAAAGGCGCGTTCCTCGGCATGACGCTCGACATGGCCGTAATGTGCGACGATGCGCAGCAGATCGACCGCCGCGTACCGCGCCGCCTTCCTCGACACCCGGTTGTTTCTGGCCGCGGTTGCGGGCGCAGCCGCCTGCTCGAGGTGTTTGGCGATGATGCGGTGATAGCAAAACTCGCGCAGGTCGATTTCGCCATCGACTTCGACGAGCTTCTGAATCAGTTCGATCAGGAATTGAAGGCTCTGCGCCGGCCGCTGCTTCAATGCCGGGAATGACAGCTCGAGAAGCGGCAGCCAGTACCTCAGTCCGACAGCGCGCAGCTGCTCGTGATACTCCCTGACCTGCAGGGCGCGCACGTCGCCGAGCCGGTATTCGATGATCGCGAACTGGCGTTCCGCATTGTCCTCGTCGACGATCAGTGCAATCGTCAGCAGGTAAGCGCCGCTCGCAGAATGGGCCGCTTTGATGAGCGGCTCCGGGATCGACTTGCGCAGTTCTTTTGCGAGTTCGAGATGTTCAGGCGTCGGGTTGCCGATCGACGCCGCGATGCCCTTGTCGATCAGCGCTTCAGACGCTGCCTGCACCGACGGTCCGCCGCTGGCCAGCCCGGCGACCGCCTCCGAGCGCACGGCGCTGAGTACCTGCCGGACATCGACCTCGGGGTAGTCAGTCTCGCGGAAGCCGGGATCGAGCGCCTGGATTCGCTCGGTCAGCGGCGGATGGGTCGCAAACAGGGAGGCGAGCCTCGGCAGGCCGCCCGCGAACAGCATGTGGCTGACTTCTTCCGGATCGGCGGCCTGCACATAGGAATGATTGACATAGCCGCCGATCTTCTTGAGCGCGTTGGCGATGCCGTCGGTCTGGCGCGTGAACTGGACCGCCGAGGCGTCCGCCAGGTATTCGCGCTGGCGGGAGACCGCGGCCTTGATCAGCCGCGAGAAGAATACGCCGATCCAGCCAAGTATCGTCAGGCCTAGGCCGACGAGGACGATGCCGCCCGCGCCGTTGTTGCGCCGGCTCGAGAACCCGGAATACCGCGTGCTGCGCAAAATCATGCGGCCGATCAGGCCGACGACCATGATGCCGAACAGCACGCCCATCATGCGGATGTTCAGGCGCATGTCGCCGTTGAGGACGTGGCTGAATTCGTGGGCGATGACGCCCTGGAGTTCGTCCCTGTCCAGCAGTTCGAGCGTGCCGCGGGTGACGGCGACAGCCGCGTCACCGGCGCTGTATCCGGCGGCAAAGGCATTGATGCCGGCCTCTTCCTCGAGGACATAGACATCCGGAACGGGGACGCCCGAGGCGATCGACATTTCTTCGACGACGTTGCGCAGCCTGCGGCGCAGCGGGTCCGTCGTGTCCGGGGGCACGAGCGTGCCGCCCATCTGCTGCGCGACGCGACCGCCGCCGCCCGAAAGGACCGAAATCTTGTACAACGTCGAGCCGAATATGAACAGCAAGGTCGCGAGCGCGGTGCCGGCGAGGATGGACTCGTTCGCTTCGATGCCGAAGCCGGTCAGGGCGAACGCCGCGACCAGCGTCACCCCGGCAACGATGAGCAGGGTGGAGACGATGTAGACAATGACCAGCCAGCGCGTCGCGCGCTTCGCCTGGTCCTGTGCGTCAAAAAAGTTCACCAGCGCGAATCCGTGCCGGCCTCAGCAGCCGCGCTCGCTCAGGACGTGAAGTCTACGTCCGGAACATCGCGTTTCTCGGGCGCCTCGATGTCCAGGAAACTGGCCAACTGGAAGCGGAACATGCCGGCGATGATGTTGTTCGGGAAATTTTCGGCCTTGTTGTTGTAGCCGAGCACTGCGTCATTGAACGCCTGCCTGGAGAACGCGACCTTGTTCTCGGTGCTGGTCAGTTCTTCCTGGAACTGCATCATATTCTGGTTGGCTTTGAGATCCGGGTAGGCCTCGGATAATGCGAAGAGTCGTCCCAGCGCCGCGCCGAGCGCTCCTTCCGACTTGCCGAGTTCCTGGATCGCGGCCGCATTAGACGGATCCGCTTTGGCGGCGTCCAGGCTGGAAACCGCCGAGTTGCGGGCTTTGATCACTGCGTCCAGCGTCTCGCGCTCGTGCTTCATGTAGCCTTTGACGGCTTCGACGAGGTTAGGAATGAGATCGTGACGCCGGGTCAATTGCACGTCGATCTGAGCAAATGCGTTCTTGACGCGATTTCTCAGGTTGATCAGGCTATTGTAGATGCCGATCGCGTAGAAAATCAGGACGGCAATTGCCGCAAGGAAAACCAGGAATGACGTCACAGCCCACCTCCCCTGTGATCAAGAATGGCAGCAAGGATAAGCCCTTGCCGGCGAATTCACCAGACGCGGTCTCGACCATATCTGCGGCCGCGGCGCAGCCGCTGCGGGATAAGCCGCGCGATTTGCGATCACTCCCCGCGCAATTCCTGGTTGTGGTCATGGCGACATTTTTGCTGTTTTCAAGCACTGCCATGGCGGAATGGGTCGGCGAGACGGAAGCGCACATGGGTACCGAGATCAGCGTCTACCTGTGGCATGACGACCCGGCAGAGGCGAAGCAGGCTGTCGCCGCGATTTTTGCAGAGGTTGCGCGACTCGATCGGCTGATGAGCACCTATATCGAAGACAGCAAGATGTCCGAGATCAACCGCCTGGCGGCGACGCAACCGGTCCTTGCCGGCGAAGAATTATTCAGCCTTGTCCAGCGCTCGCTGGACATTTCCAGGCTGACCCGCGGCGCTTTCGACATCACCTATGACAGCATTGGCCGGCATTACGATTTCCGTGCGGGTTTGCGTCCCGACGCGTCGACGCTCGAACAGGCGTTGCCACTGATCGATTACCGTCACGTGACCCTGGATCGCAGTAACGGAACCATTCGCTTCGAGCGCGCGGGCGTACGCATCAACTTGGGCGGCATCGCAAAAGGTTATGCCGTCGAGCGCGGCGTCGAAGTCGCGCGTCGCTTCGGGGTGCGCCATGCGCGGGTCACGGCGGGCGGCGATACGCGTTTGCTGGGCGATCGGCGCGGCACCCCCTGGATGGTCGGCGTGCAAAACCCTCGTGACGACAGCCAGGTTGCCGTCACCATTCCGCTCGATAACGAAGCGATCTCCACGTCGGGCGACTACGAGCGTTTCTTCGAAGAAGACGGAGAGCGATACCACCACATCATCGTGCCATCGACCGGCACACCGGCCGGCGAAGTCCATTCAGCGACCGTGATCGGACCCGACGCGGTGATCACCGATGCCTTGTCGACATCGGTTTTCGTCATGGGGGTCGACCAGGGCTTGCGACTGATTGCGAGCCTGCCCGATTACGAAGGCATCGTGATCGACGCCAGCGGACAGATGTTCTACTCGAGCGGCCTGCAAGCGCCCGAATAGTGGCGCTTTTCCGGTGCGCCCGTGGCGTCGGCGCAACGCGCCCTGTCGCCGAATACAGACGCTTTTTTCCTTTAAATTCATAAATATACGGCTATCATAGTCGGTGGTCGAAGGCGTCGATAACGCCTGACTCCGTGCGACAAGGAAGTCCCGTGAGATGGCGTCTCGCGGGCTCGTAAAAACAGTCCGGCAGCCATTTAACGTAATCCACCTGGCCACGCTGAATCGCTGTCCCAGTCTCAAAATTCGGGGCGTCAATTATGTTCAGACAGGCCACGCCATTTGTGACCATCATCACGGCTACCAAGGCCTCCAGCCGTCAGTATGTGATCTTCGGAACTGGCGTCAACGACCACTTTGGGCGGTGGTCGGATCGGCCACTTTGGAAGTGGCCGGAATTCCGGGCCGCGCGAGCGCGTCCGGGAATCTCCGTAAATCCGCAAACGGAGTTCGTTGACACCGGCTGAGGACCTCGAGTGATGCGCCACGAGGGCGTCTTTGCGTTCGCTTGAAAACGTAAGGTCAAAGGAAAAGGAAGGAATCATGAAAGGAATAAGGAAGTTATTGCTTGGAGCAGCTTTTTCTGCGTTCGCAGTCACCAGCCTGGCGTCTTCATCGCTAGAGGGCAGAGAGGCTCCCGATTTCGTTTTGAAGAGCGCAACCGGGGAGAACCTGAGGCTCAGCGAATATCGCGGCGACGTCGTGATGATCAACTTCTGGGCGACCTGGTGCGGACCTTGCCGCCAGGAGATGCCGCTGCTCGATGACCTCTACAACCGCTATCAGCGCGTTGGCTTCAATCTGCTCGGCGTCAATATCGACGACGACTCCCGTCGTGCGATGCAGATGGTCGAGGAGCTTGGCGTAAATTTCCCCGTGCTCTTCGACGAGCGCAAGGAAGTCAGTCAGCTCTACCAGGTGGAAGCCATGCCGGTCACCGTCCTCGTCGATCGTGACGGCACCGTGCGCCATGTCCATCACGGCTACAAGCCGGGATACGAAGAGAAATATCTGACCGAGATTCGCTCGCTGCTTCGCGAGTGAACGGTCGCCGCGCCGCAGTCGCTTTCGGGCGGCTGCCGGCCGGTCCCAACGGCAGGAGAGTAAAGGTGACAGCAAAACGCAACATATTCATCGCGGCCTTGGTTTGCGCAGGCAGCACGCTGGCAGTCCACGCCCAGGAGCCCGCGCCGCTCGCGTCCGATACGGCACTCGGCGACGCCATGGAGATGGAGGTCGGCGAGGCGCAGGCGCGCGCCGAATTCCGCAACCTCGACGAGGATGTGCAGTCGCTGAAGAAGGAGGTGCTCGATCTCAATCGTGATCTCTTCCTTCTCGAGGAGGAGCTGCTTTTTCCCGCCAATTCGCAGGTCGCTTTCTTCATCTCGATGGATGTCGGCGAATACTTCGACCTCGACTCCATCAACCTCAAGATCGATGGCAAGGAGGTCGCCAATTACCTGTATACGCAGCGGGAGGTTGACGCGCTCGTCCGCGGCGGCGTGCACCGCGTACACATGGAGAACCTCAAGGTCGGCGAACACGAGCTGGTAGCGGTGTTCACCGGCGAAGGCCCGCACGTCAGGGACTACCGGCGTGGCGCGACGATAAACATCGAGAAGGGCATCGGCGCCAAGTACATCGAGCTGGAGATTACCGACAAGGTGACCAAGCAACAGCCGGAATTCGTGATCAAGGAATGGGAGTAGTCCTTGGTCACGCGCTGCCTGACAACGATCTTGCTCGCTGCTGCGCTGGCGCTTGCGTCCGCAGGGGCAGGCGCTGCAGGCGGCAAACCTGAACCCACCATCGTCAAGGACGCGCACTACGGTGAGGTCCTTTTCTACTTTTACCAGGAAGAGTATTTCCCGGCGATCGTTCGACTGCTTGCGGCGCAGAAGCAGACCCGGCTGGACAATCACCTGGACGAATCCGAGCTGTTGCTCGGCGGCCTTTATCTGTCTTATGGCCATCATCGGCGCGCGGCGGAGATTTTCGAGCGCCTGCTGGCCGACAACGTCGAACCCGAGATCCGCGACCGGACCTGGTTCTTCCTCGCCAAGATATGGCATCAGCGCGGCTATCTGGCCGAATCCCAGGGTGCGCTGGACAACATCGAAAACGAACTTCCCGAGCTGCTCGAGGCGGAGCGCCACATGTTGCAGGCGCAACTCCACATCGACAACACCGAACACAGCAGGGCAATTACGATCCTGCAGGACTGGCCGAAGCGTGACGCATGGGCCAATTACGCGAAATTCAATCTCGGCGTGGCGATGGTTCGCAGCGGCAACGTCAATGGCGCCGCGGGCATACTCGACGAACTGGGTCAGCTCGATCCGCGTAACGAGGAGATGCGATCGCTGCGCGACAAGGCCAACCTGGCGCTCGGTTATGCCTACCTGCAGGACGGTCAGTCCCAGGCTGCGAAAGTCCCCTTGCATCGCGTACGGCTCGAAGGCCCGTTTTCCAACAAGGCATTGCTCGGCGTAGGTTGGGCCGATGCCGAAAGCGAGAGTTTTCAGCGCGCGCTGGTGCCCTGGATGGCCCTGCGCGGCAGGGATCTGCTCGATCCCGCAGTACAGGAGTCGATGCTGGCGATACCCTTCGCCATGGCCAAGCTGGATGCCATCAGCCAGGCCGCCGATCACTACATCAACGCCGTCGAAGCCTTCCGCGAGGAGTCGAGGCGCATCGATGCTGCGATTCGAAAGATCGAGAGCGGCGAGTTGCTGAACTCCTTCCTCGACGACGGCATGGAGACGACGACAGGCTGGTACTGGACCCTGCAGACCCTGCCGGAAGGACCGGAGTCGCGGTATCTCTATCACCTGCTGGCCACGCACAAGTTCCAGGAGGGACTCAAGAATTTCCGTGATCTCCACTACCTGTGGCGGAACCTCGACGACTGGCAGCGCAGCGTCGAGGTATACCGCAACATGCTGTCGACGCGTGAGCTCGCGTATAACGAGCGCCTGCCCAGGGTGCAGGCGAGCCTCGACCAGGCCGACATCGACGGCATGGTCAGTCGCAAGCTGGAATTCGATGCCCGCCTGAAGAGCATCGAGGAAAACGCCGATTCCCTGGCGCTCGCGACGACGCACGAATTCGAGCTGTGGGGAGAGATCACGGCGATCGAGAGGAATCCGGCGCTGGCCGCGAATATCCCCGAAGCCGAGGAAGTGCGCGACAAAGTCGAATTGCTGAAGGGCGTGCTGCAATGGACGCTCGACAAGGAATTCAAGCAGCGCCTGTCGACAATAAGGCGCAACCTCGCCGAGACCGGCGGGGCGCTCGTCGAGACGCAGCGTTCGCGCCGGCAGATCGACGAGACGATGCGTACCGAGCCCGAGCTGTTCGCCGGCTTCAACGCGCGAGTCGAGGGGCTGAGCCCGCAACTCGATGCGCTGAAGGCGCGCGTCGAGGCAGCGATGGTCCGCCAGCGTGGCTTCATGGAGGGCGTCGCGGTCGACGAACTCCGCGCGCAGCGTGAGCGACTCGACACGTATTCCGTACAGGCGCGGTTCGCGCTGGCGGCGATTTACGACATCGCAGCCAGCCAGGTCGTTGTCGGGGACGCGCAATGATCGCCCGCGGCAAACCGGGTATCAGCCTGCTGATCGCGCTGACCATCGCCGTCGCGCCGGTGGCGGCTGACACGGTCAAGGCACGTGACACGATCGGGAGTCTCGCGGACGAGACCTTCGAGGTCCGGCCCGGGCGCGTCATCGTCGACAGTTCGAACAAGGCGCGCGATAACTATCGCGCATTCCTCGACCTGGTATCGAACGATCCGGAGCTGCAGGCCGAGGCCATGCGCAGGCTGGCCGACCTCGAGCTCGAAGCCAGCGAAGCGGCGCAGCTTGCCGACAACGCAGGCACGGTCGAGTTCGATGCCTACGACAATGCCGTCGGTCTTTTCCATGCGCTGCTCGACAAGTATCCGGATTATGGCCGTAACGACTCGGTGCTTTACCAGCTGGCGCGCGCCTACGAGATCGCGGGCAAGACCGACGACGCATTGCGCGTGCTGAACGATCTCGTCGCAGGTTACCCGGATACCCCGCATATCGACGAAGTCCAGTTTCGCCGCGGTGAGATGTTGTTCCTGCGCAAGGCTTACGACGAGGCCGAGATGGCGTACTCGGACGTCGTCGCGACCGGCGATTCGTCGCGGTTTTACGAGCAGTCGCTGTACAAGCTCGGCTGGTCGCAATTCAAGCTGGCCTGGCACGAGGACAGCCTGGAACCGTTTTTTAATCTGCTCGATCTCAAGATCTCCGGCCTCGAGATCGAGGATGGCGACGAGCGCTTGCAGAAACTGAGCCGCGCCGATCGCGAACTCGTCGAGGACACGTTTCGCGTGCTGTCGATCAGCTTCTCCTACATGGACGGCGCCGAAAGCATCTCCACTTTCCTCGATCAGCGCGGTTACCCGGAGTACGGTTACGTCATCTACATGAACCTGGGCGACCTGTATCTCGAGAAAGAGCGCTACCAGGACGCCGCCCGGACCTATGAGGCATTCGTCGCCCGGGATCCGCACCACCCCAAGGCGCCGATCCTGCAGGTCGAGGTGATCGAGTCCTACAAGCTCGGCGGCTTCCCGACCCTGGTGCTCGAGGGCAAGAAAGGCTTTGTCGAGCGTTACGGGATGGACAGCGCTTTCTGGCAACGTAATCCGCGGGCCGAGAATGCGACCGTCGAGGCGCACCTGAAAGAGAACCTGACCGACCTGGCGCAGTACTACCACGCCGAAGCGCAGAGCAAGAAGAGCAGGGCAGACTACCAGGAGGCGGCCAAGTGGTACCGCAAGTACCTGGCATTTTTCCCGGGCGAGGCCGACAGCGCCAGGACCAATTTCCTGCTTGCCGAGATCCTGTTCGAAAGCCAGGACTATCGGGCGGCGACCGACGAATACGAGCGCACGGCGTATGCATACCCGCTGCACGAGCAATCCGCGGAAGCGGCCTACGCGGCGGTGCTGTCGTACCGCGAGCACGAGGCCAGGCTGACCGGCGAGGCCAAGACCGCCTGGCACCAGCGCTATCTCGACAGCGGCCTGCGATTCGGCGACACGTTTCCCGAACATCCCGAATCGGCTGCCGTCCTGACGACGGTCGCTGAGGACCTGTTCCGCCAGGACGAATTCGATCTTGCGATCGCGGTCGGCCAGACGGTGGTCGGCCGGGCGCCGCCGGTGGACGCGACGCTGTCGCGCACCGCGTGGACGGTGATTGCGCATTCGCAGTTCGACCTCGGCAACTTCGCCGAGGCCGAGCAGGCCTACTATGCCTTGCGGCCGTTTACGCCGGCGGACGATCTCGTCGCCAGCGACGAGATCAAGGAGCGCATCGCGTCCTCGATCTACAAGCAGGGTGAGCAGGCGCGCGACGCCGGCGAGCTGGAGACGGCGGTCACGCACTTCCAGCGCCTCGGCCGCGCGGTCCCCGACTCGGCTTTCCGCGAGACGGCCGATTACGACGCGGCTGCCGCGCTGATCGCGATGGCGTCCTGGGACCGGGCCTCGCGCGTGCTCGAGGAGTTCCGTCGCATGTACCCCGACAGCCAGTACGCCGATGACGTGACCCAGAAGCTCGCCGTGACCTACCTTGAGGCCGGGCAGGGCGCTGCCGCGGCAGGCGAGTTCGTCAGGATCGCCAATGCGTCCGGATCGACCGAAGCAGTCCGGCGCGAGGCGCTCTGGCGTGCGTCGGATCTGTACAAGGACAGTGGCGACGTAGGCCAGGAGCAAAAGGTCCTCGAGGACATCCTCGTGCGTTACCCGGAGCCGGTT
>JABAOE010000068.1_pt3 | contig 55508 bp, 51 predicted proteins | sample 7062141 | NCBI WGS metagenome assembly JABAOE01 (sample SAMN14538627, study PRJNA623070) | marine sediment metagenome | biome: marine biome [ENVO:00000428]; feature: marine pelagic biome [ENVO:01000023]; material: deep marine sediment [ENVO:00002113] | place: India: Gulf of Khambhat ... | reverse complement strand
CTGGACCAGTTTTTGGGGGGCAGGTCAGGAAAATCCGCACCCTATACGCACCCAGAGTTAGCAGAAGGGTTAGAAGAATTACCCCGCCATCATAAAAACTCAATGAAATCAAATAGAAAGATGGCGCGCCTGGGAGGATTCGAACCCCCGACCCGCTGCTTAGAAGGCAGCTGCTCTATCCGACTGAGCTACAGGCGCACCAAATTGATAGTGGAATGCTCTGGAACCATTTTTATTATAAACGAAATATAGTATCGTTCAATGTTCCCTGTTCAGAAAATGTTGTCCAGAGTCCCGGGTCCCGAGAAACCAGTTTCGCGTTTCTCGTTTCTGGTTTCTCGTTCAACCGGAAACCGGAAACCGGAAACTGTTAACTGTTTTTATTCCGCATTCCGAAATCCGCATTCCGCATTACCATTCTCCCAGTGTATCCGATAGCACCATGCTCTATCGGCAAGATGGTAGTCCAGAGTCCCGGGTTCCGAGTCCCGGGTCCCGGGGAAATATTTGCCCGGGTTTGCACCATCAAACAATCGCGGCATACGTTGAATTGAACCCATATTGGTTTAACCGCTTGACAATTTATGATCGATTCTGAATTAATAACAGAGCATTTCACATCGATTATCATGCCCGATTTTTTTTGTTTTTCCCGGGACACGAGACACGGGACGACCATCACCTGTATAATTTATCGAGGACGTGAATGCTCGTCAGGGAAATGAGGAAATAGCGTATGCAAACCGACAGCGTCGAGATAAAGAACAGGAACAGGCGAAGGGGAAAGATCGCCCTTGTCATCTTTGCGATTCTTCTTATCTCCGGATCCGTAATCGGTTATTTCGTATACCAGTTCCGCAAGACCCACATCAAGACCGACGACGCCTTCATAGAGGGCACGGTGTACACCATCTCCCCCCGGGTGGCGGGAACGGTCCACGAGGTGCTGGTCGCTGACAACGAGCACGTGGAAAAAGGAGACGTCCTGGTCAGGGTCGACCCGGAACCCTACGAGGTCATGCTTGCCGAGGAGGAGGCAAAGCTCGTATCGGAGGAGAAGCGGCTGGTGCAGACGACGAAGGCGGTTTCCGCTGCGCGGGCGGACGTGAAGCTCGCCGGGGCGGAGCTTGACCAGGCAAAAATCGATTTCGACCGGGCGGAGAGCCTCCTGAAATCGGAGGCCATTCCCCGGAGCGAATTCGACAAGGCGAAAACGGCACTTCAGATCGCAGGCGCTGCAAAGGAGGCAAAGGAAGCGAGTCTCGCCTCCCTCGCGTCTTCTCTCGAGACCATAAAGGCGGCTATAGAGAGCGCCGGGGCTTCCGTTAAAAACGCCCGGCTGAACCTCAGGTACACCTCCCTTGTCTCCCCGGGGGGTGGGTACGTTACCAGGAAGAACGTCGAGGTGGGGAACTATATCACCGTGGGGCAGCCGGTGATGGCGCTTGTCGCAAACGGAGAGCTGTGGGTCGTGGCAAATTACAAGGAGACCCAGATTGAGCACATGCGGGTTTCCGATCCCGTCGAAATCATGGTGGATACCTACAAGGGGAGAAAGCTCCATGGAAGGATAGAGAGCTTCATGGCGGGGACGGGGTCGGCATTTTCCCTCTTTCCTCCCGAGAATGCAACGGGAAACTACGTAAAGGTGGTCCAGCGGGTTCCCGTCAAGATCGTCTTTACCGAACCGATCCCCGAAGATGTGTCCCTGCGGGTCGGGATGTCCGTGGTGCCCACCGTCCTCGTATCGAGGTAACAGATGCCCGCCACGAGGGTGAACAAGTGGATCGTTGCGATAACCGTGATGATCCCCACCATGATAGAGATCATCGACATCAGCGTGGCCAACGTTGCCCTCGATCACATACGGGGGTCCCTTTCCGCCGGCATCGATGAGGCCACCTGGGTGCTCACCTCATACCTGGTGTCGAACGCCATCATCATCCCCATGTCGGGGTGGCTTGCGCGGATGTTCGGGAGGAAGCGGTACCTCATCGGGTCGATTACCCTGTTCACCGTGAGCTCCATACTGTGCGGGGCCTCGACGTCCCTTATGATGCTCGTTGCATTCAGGGTCCTCCAGGGGCTCGCCGGCGGGGCGCTCCAGCCAATCTCGCAGGCCATCCTTCTCGAGACCTTTCCGCCGAAGGAGCACGGGATGGCCATGGCCATTTTCGGCGTGGGCGCCATGTTCGGCCCCATCGCGGGCCCGCTTCTCGGGGGGTACGTGACGGACGCGCTCTCCTGGAGATGGATATTCTACATCAACGGGCCAATCGGGATTATCGCGATCCTGATGACAGTTCTCTTCATTCACGATCCCCCCTATTTCGAGAGGATAAAGGGGAGGATCGACTACTGGGGAATCATCCTGCTGACCATCGGCGTCGGGGCGCTCCAGATAATCCTCGACAAGGGCGAGCGGGAGGCATGGTTCCAGTCCTCTTTCATCGTGTACCTCGCAATCATTTCGATACTGGCCCTCATTCTCCTGGCCATCAGGGAGCTCTACTTCGCCGAAAGGCCCATCATCAATCTCCGGCTCTTTAAGAACATCTCCTTCGCCTCGGGGAATATCGCCATGTTCATCACCTTCTTCAACCTCCTGGGCTCGATCGTCCTTCTGCCCCTCTACGTCCAGATCCTCATGGGCTACTCGGCCTTTCAGGCGGGGTGGATCCTGGCTCCGGGGGGCGTCGTCACCCTCGTCTGCATGCCCATCGTGGGCAGGCTCACCGACAGGTACAATCCCAAGTACGTGCTCGTGGTGGGGGTGTTTCTCTGCGCCCTCTCCACGCGCCTGATGAGCCGTTTCAACCTTCATGCCGACTTCGTGTCGATCATGATTCCCCGCATGGTCCTCGGTATGGGGATGGCGTTCCTCTTCATCCCCCTGACCAACCTGACCCTTTCGCTCATTCCGAAGCCCGAGATGGGCTACGCCACGTCGATTTACAACTTTCTCCGGAACCTGGGCGGCAGCTTCGGCATCGCCTTCTCCACCACCATGGTCACCCGGCGCTCCCAGTTCCACCATTTGCGCCTCTCCGAGCACATGCACCGGTTAAACGAGGGCTTCAACATCTCTCTTGCCAGGATCAAGCTCTTTATACTGGGAAAGACGGGGATGGGACCCGCCCTCTCGGAGCAGGTTGCGATGCAGGGGGTGTATGGTGAGATGAAGAGGCAGGCCCTGATGAAAGGCTTCAACGACTCCTTTTACCTGCTGTCGGCGTTTATGTTCATGGTCCTGTTTCTGGTCTTTTTCATCAGGTATCATAANNAGGCTGTGATATAATTTTTACAGTCGGTAAATCGTTGACTGACACATTCTGCATGTGGTAACTATTCTTATTTGGATATCACACATATCATGGTAACAATCTAATCCAAGGAGAAGTTTCGATGTTTACTCGAACTTTAACGAAGGGGACCCGTCTTTATGTGTTCGCCGCCCTGTCTCTCGTGGTTTCCGTTTCGCTTGTCGCACAAGGGGGGAAGGCAGAGGAGAAAGCCGGTGGGGAACTGAAGATAAAAAGGTCAATGGGGCACGTGGGTCCGGACCTGTCCGATGACAAGTGGAGGTATGGCGCATCGGACCAGGAGCTCTACGAATCCATCGCCGGGGGGCGCCCGGGTGGTATGCCGCCCTTTGGAAAAAATCTGAAGGAGGAGGAGATCTGGAGCATCGTTTCCTATATCAGGAGCATGACCCAGGAGATTCAGGGGCTGAAAAAGAAGGTCATGATCTCGGAAGGTGAGAAGGCCTACCGGGAAAACTGCGGTGTCTGCCACGGGCCTGATGGTCAGGGTGCTATCGGTCCGAACCTCGTTGAAAGGAAAAGGTGGAAGTACGGGGCAACGGATGCAAAGCTTTTCGAGTCGATCTCGAAGGGACGCCCGGGGGGCATGCACGGCTGGAGAAAATATATCGGTGATGAGAAGATATGGGACATTATCGCCTTCCTGAAGAGCCTTTCAAAGGATGGAAAGGAAACCCACAGGGCGAAAATTCAGGCCGCCAAGGGAAGGCCGGTGTACCTGGAGAACTGTTCCGCCTGCCATGGCAAAGATGCGGAGGGAAGGTCAGGGCCGAGTCTCATCGACAAGGAATGGAGGTACGGCTCGACGGATCAGAAGATATTCGAATCTATAGCCAAGGGGCGGCACGGAAAGGATATGCCTTCTTTCGGCAAGGAACTGGGTGAAGACAACATCTCTTACGTGATCGCGTATTTAAGGAGCATCGCCGAAGACATCGAGCAGGACAAGGTGAAGCAGGTGATAAGGGAGGGTGAGAAACTGTACAAACAGCGCTGTTCCGTCTGTCACGGCAAAGACGTGAGATCCTTCGCTGTGGCACCCCCGCCTTTCACCGAAGGGATATTCCCCTGCTCAGACTGCCACGAGGACATAGAGCCGAACAGGCAGAGACGGGAGCTCGAAGACGAGCACACGGACATCGAGCTAACGCACGCTGCGGGCCAGCGCTGGTGCCTGGACTGCCATGATGCGGAAAACAGGGATGTTCTGCGACTGGCAAACGGCGATACGGTTCCCTTCACCGAATCGTTCAGGCTCTGCGGCCAGTGCCATGGCGACAAGTACAGAGACTGGAGAGCCGGCGTTCACGGCAAGCGGACGGGAATGTGGGACGGGCAGAAGCAGTACCTTTTGTGCGCCAACTGCCACAACCCTCACTCCCCGAGGTTCAAGCCGCTCATACCGCTGCCGCCCCCGGCCAGTCCGGAAGATATCAAATAAGGGCAATTTCATTTCAGGAGTAGAAAACATGTCCCACACAAAGACATCGGAAGCGAAAAGAAGGAGCAGGAGGAAGTTTTTGAAAGGGGTGGGTGCCGCCGTCGGTTCGACCCTGGTTGCGCGAAGAAAAGCAGAGGCCCTCTCTTTTTCCATGAGCGAGCTTTTCCAGCAGCATTTCAAGAAGTTCACGAAAGAGGATCTCGAGCGGGTTCTTGCCCGGCTCGAGGATGAATACAAAAAAAAGTTCGGAAGAGAGGTGGAGGTAACGGCGGAATCTCACATACCCAATTCGCTCTTCGCCTATGCCCTGGATCTTTCCCGCTGCATCGGCTGCAGGCGATGCGTTTACGGGTGCGTGGAGGAGAACAACCAGTCCAGGGAGCCCCAGATCCAGTGGATAAAGGTTCTCCGCATGGAGAAGGAGAAGGGCATAAACGTGGAGGAGGCCGAGCTCTACTACAATCCCGATCTCGTTCCCGAGGAAGGGTATTTTTACATGCCCGTGCAGTGCCACCAGTGCAGGAACGCCCCCTGCACGAAGGTCTGCCCGGTCCAGGCAACGTGGATGGAGCCGGACGGGATCGTCGTGGTCGATTACAACTGGTGTATCGGGTGCAGGTACTGCATGGCTGCCTGTCCCTACGGAGCAAGGCATTTCAACTGGGCGGAGCCGAAAATACCGGAGGAGGAGCTCAACCCCAAAACCCATTACCTCGGCAACAGGCCCCGGTACGTCGGTGTGGTGGAGAAGTGCACCTTCTGCATCCAGCGGTCGAGAAACGGGAGGTATCCGGCCTGTGTCGAGGTGTGCCCCGTTGGTGCCAGGAAGTTCGGGGATTTAAATGATCCCGATAGCGAGATCAGGTATACCATTGAAAATAAACGGGTGTTCATATTCAAGGAGGAGCTGAACACGCAGCCCAAGTTTTTCTACTATTTCGGAATATAAAAAAGCCAGAGGTAGGGGGAATGAAAAAGGAAAAGCAATCAACGACGTTTTTCGGCCAGGTCCTGAACCTCGTCATCAAGGGACCCAAGATCTATTACTGGTGGGTCGGCTACCTGATCTTTTTTGTCGTCCTCGGGGTGATCTGCTACCTGATTCAGCTGAACAAAGGGATGATCGTCACGGCCATGAGGGACCAGGTTTCCTGGGGGTTTTACATCGCCAACTTCACCTTCCTGGTGGGCGTTGCCGCGGCGGCCGTGTACCTCGTCATACCGGGATACATATACAAGTTCGAGGACATAAAGGAGATAGCCGTTATCGGGGAGATTCTCGCCATCGTCGCAATCATCATGGCTATCCTCTTCGTCGTCGTGGACGTCGGCCGCCCCGACAGGGTGTGGCACCTCATTCCGAGAATCGGCCGCATGAACTTCCCCGTGTCGCTGCTTGCCTGGGATATCATAGCGCTGAACAGTTACCTCGTGATAAACGTGGTCATCGCGTGGTACATCATCTACAACCACTATCACAACAGAGAGCCGAACAAAGCGATATACTGGCCCCTGATACTCGCCTCGATACCGCTGGCGGTGTCGATTCACACGGTCACGGCATTTCTCTACAACGGTCTCGCCGCGCGGCCCTTCTGGAACTCGGCCATTATCGCCCCGCGGTTCATAGCGTCCGCATTCTGTTCGGGACCGGCACTGATGCTCATCGTGTTTCAGATCGCCAGGAGGGTGACCAACATAAGGATCACCAACAGGGCGATCTTCAAGATCGCCGAGCTCATCGCCTACGCAATGGCCATAAACCTCTTCCTGCTCGTCTGCGAATATTTCAAGGAGTACTACTCGGACACGACCCACATCGCGTCATTCAAGTACCTCTACATGGGTCTTCACGGCAAAAACGCTCTCGTTCCATTTATCTGGATCGCCATACTTTTCAACATCATGGGGTTTTTGCTGCTCCTCATTCCGAAGACGAGGGAAAATCTCATAACCCTCAACATCGGCTGCATACTCATACTGCACGGGGTGTACATCGAGAAGGGGATGGGCCTGGTGATCCCGGGGTTTATCCCGGATGTTCTGGGAGAGATATACGAATATACCCCCACGTTTACGGAGTTCCTCATAGGAATGGGCATCTGGGGATTCGGGATGCTCCTGTACACGATAATCCTGAAGGTCGCCATTCCGATCAAAACAGGGGATTTCACCTCTTCCCGGGCCGAGACGAAAGCCGACGTTGAAGAGGCCGAGGGATTCCCTGCCTGAAACCCTCCCGGGATTCCGTGCCCCCCGAGATCGGGAGGCAGAGGGCGTCGGGTCGGCGGATTGCCGCATCAAGGGTGGGGAACAAAAAACCGGAAAACGATGCATGTCCATGGGTGGACGGCGGTTGCTTCGCCGGTCTTGCCGCCTTCATCCCCCCGCTGCCGGTCATGCAGCGATGAGCTTGTAGCACCCGAAGAGGAACCATCCCCCGAAACCGATCAGAAAGATGCCGCAGGCACATATGACGCGGCGGTAGACCTTGGCTGAAAAAACCTTCTTCCCCCTGGCGATTGCCGAGGAGACGACCGTGTACCAGGCGAAATCGGCCAGGATGTGGCCGATGAAAAAGCACACGACGCCGGGAACGCCCAGTTTGATCGACGCCACGAGGTATCCGAGGCCGATGGTGGCCCACCAGATTATCCAGTAGGGGTTCGAAATGGACCCGAGAATGCCCAGGAGGATGATGTTTCCCCTCTTTTCCCCGCTGCCCCGCACCTGCTCCATGTCGATGGTGGAGGATTCCCGGACCATGGAGTACCCCATGATCAGCAGGATCGCTCCCCCCGAGAAAAACGAGAATATCTTGAACCCCGTCTTGACGATGAGCGAGGAAAGACCCGACAGCAGGAGGATGACGAGAGCCCCCTCGAGGATGCTGTGTCCCACGATCAGAAGGGGCCCGGCTTTCGCGCCGCGCTTGACCGATTCGCCGATGGTGATCGTCAAGAGCGGTCCGGGCATGAGCGCCCCCGAGAGGGCGATCACGAAGGACCCCGTGGCGAGAAACATGAGTTCGGAAAACACCCGGCCCTCCACCTTTCGAAGATTGATGTAAGAAACTATTGTATCCTACGCACCTCACCCCATGGCAATTATTTAAGATGAGAGACTGTGAAGGATGATCAATTGTTCACGGCAATGCGAATTGCGGAATGAGAGCCGGCGGCGTAAAAATGAGCATCAGAGAGCGGAAAATAGATCTGGAGAGGATCCAAACGGCAAAAGCTCCGGAAAAAAAGAGCGTTATGAGGTAAGAAGAATATACGAGCTGGGCCTCTGTGCTTCCGGGCTTCTGTTTTTGTTGGGCTATGAACTGCGAACTGCAGTTGTCTACTGGCTCTGCAGGAAGGCCAGGATATCGCGCAGCTCCTGGCCCGTGAGCTCGGGCCAGGTAACGGCCTGGCTTACCATGTTGGCTTCCATGTTCGGTATGTGGTTCCACAGGTAGCTGGAGAACTGTATGCTGTTATCGGGCCTAACCTGCCTGAGGAAGGTCTTCTTATCCTCCTCCGTCTCGAAGTGGCAGTCTGCACATCCTTTCTGCTCCAGTATCTTTGCCCCCTTCGACGGGTCTCCCGGTTTGTCGATATAGTTCAGGGAGTAGAGGTAGACGATGAGATCGCCCATCTCCGTTTCCGAGAAGTAGGGCCACGAGAGGTTCTTCTCCCGGAATTTTTCCTGCATCTCCCCGGAGTGATTCCACAACAGCGCCGTCAGCTCGGCAACGCCCGCCTGGGAGACCGTTTCCCCCAGGTCGGGGCCCTGCTTTCCCCCCTGCCCGAAAACGGCATGGCAGCTGATGCACTTTTTCTCGGCAAACAGCGTCCGCCCCCTGTTTGCATCGCCGATGCCGAGGAAGATCTTTTTCTCGCCCCTTTCTCCCTCGGTCAGGGCGGCAAAGAGGTTTGCCATGTCCTTCCCGGAGAACTTCGGAACGGGTGTGCCCGTTGAGATCATCTGGCTTATCATCATGGGCCCGTGGTTCCACATTCGCTGTATGAGGATGATCTGGGATTTGTAGGCACCCAGCGGGTCAAGGGATACCCCACCCCTCTTTCCCGCACTTCCCCTGAAGTGGCAGTTGAAGCAGAGTTTTTCCATGAGTATCTTTTCGCCCTTTGCCGGGTCACCGGGTTCGCTGAGGTAGGGCAGCATGTAGAGGAACGAGACGAGCTGGTTCAGTTCCGGGGTGCTGAAGTCGGGCCGCGGCAGCCCCTCTTTTCTCATGTGCACCGCCATCTGGGGCGCGTGGTTCCAGAGGGTGGAGAATATGTCGAGGAAGCTCCCGCGAAACTCGGATGTATCCAGGGTAGGTCCCGCTTTCTCTTCCTTTTCGAAGATGGCGTGGCACTGGCTGCAGTGCTTTTCCTCGAAGATTTTCCTTCCCGAGAAAAGATCACTGACCAGGAAATACCTCCGGACCCTGACCTGGTCTATTTTCGTGACCCGTTTTTTCACGGCTTCAGGCTTGGCCTTCTCGGGGGCTTTCTTGGTCCCTTCCCCGCATCCGGAGACAACCAGGAGGAAGCAGAGGGCCAGGCTGAAAATCACCGGGGTTATATGGCGGAATCTCCTGTTTCGCATGGTTATTCAAACCTCCCGTAGTTCTTGTTTTTTCGGCCGACCCTTCCCCCGGCTCTTCCCCGCGGCCCGCCTATTCCTTCCTTCCCCTCTGCAAGCCGATGAACACGTACGTCAACACTGAGGCGAGGGTGAAAAATACGGGAATGGCGACGATGCTGATTGCCACGGAAGCGTCGGGTGCATCCTTGAGCGCGAGTGAAACCTTGATCAGGTTGAGAATCCAGACGGCGATGCCGGTAAACAGCACCCAGATGAACGACAGCGACAGGACCTGGATGATAAAGATCGTTTTATTGTTCATTATAGCCCTCCTTCACACGCGAGGGAATGGGTGTATCTATTGGTCGGAAAAGAGTCATGTTTCCCCTCCTTCATCGCCTGGCGGCGGAGGCTTGGCGACTTCGGCGGATGCCTTTTCTTCCGGCTCATGAAGTTCCATATCGGGTTGGTATGATTTTATGCGCTCCCCCACGATGTGGGCGCTCTCTTCACGCCCTTCTTCGATTTCCCAGACGGAGATGACGGGGAAGAACCGCGCGAACAAAACGTACCCGAGGGCAAACACGGATACACCCCAGAGGAACAACATCCACTCCGTGTGGGTGGGAACGTAGATACCCGTCGGGTAGGGAAGGCGGGGATTGGCCAGCGACGGGACGACGATGGCGAGCCGCTCGAGCCACATGCCGATGATCACGGTGATGGACGCAACTAATATACCCGGGATCGTCCGTGTTTTACGGTTTGAGAGCAGGGCCACGGGAATCACGAAATTGCAGATCACCATACCCCAGAAGAAGGGGGCAAATTTCCCCGTGAACTTGTACCAGAAAACACGCATCTCGTTCGGCTCGTGCCCGTAGAATGCCGTGAGATACTCCGAGAAGGTGAAATAGAACCAGATCAGGGACATGATGAGCAGGAGGATGCCGAGATAGTTGAAGTGAATTTGCTTGAGGTACCTTTCCAGCCGGAATAACTTGCGGAATACGATCATGACCACGAGTATCGCCGCGATCCCGGAGAAGATGGCTCCCACGACGAAATAGGGACCGAATATGGTGCTGTGCCACCCGGGCTGCACCGTCATTGCGAAGATGTAGGAGATGATGGTGTGGACCGACACGGCGATGGGTATGACCATCACCATCAGGATGTTCATCGCCCGCTCGAGCACCTCGTGCTGGCGCTTGGTTCCCTGCCACCCCCAGGAGAGAAAGTTGTAGAGCCAGCGTGGCCGGACTCCCCGATCCCGCAGGATCGCGATGTCGGGGATCATGGGGATGTAGAGATACACCGTGCTGGCCGTGAAATATGCCGTGATGCTGCACACGTCCCAGAGCAGGGGCGACTGGAGGCGGCCGTTGTAGAACAGGTGGAGGACCCGGTCAGGGCGGCCCAGGTCGATAATGGGATGCAAACCTCCTATTGCGAGGACGATGGCGGTGATGACTTCGGCCATTCGCGTGATCGGGCGCCGCCACTCGGCGTTGGAGAGGCGCAGGATTGCCGAAATCAAAGTGCCCGCGTGGCTGATCCCGATGAAGAAGACGAAGTTTATGATGTAAAAACCCCAGGTGACGGGCTGTGCCATTCCGGTCACTCCCAGCCCGTATTTGAGCTGGCGGACGTAGATGTACATGGTGTAGAAGATAACGGCGAGAAGAATGGCGACGATGTAGTAGAACCCCCTGCCGGGATTTTCAATGGGCCTGAGCAAAGCGGCGTCGGGATGGGGGCTTACGGAAGTCCGTTCCATTTAATCCACCTCCGTTAGATAGATCACCTTCGGCTCAGTTCCCAGGTCTTCCAGCAGCTTCATTGCCCGCGGGCTGTGTTTCAGGTGGCTTACGTGATGCTCGTGATTGTCCAGGTCCCCGAATACGATGGCCCCGGTCGGGCAGCTTTCCACGCAGGCGGGCTGGAAGTCCTCTTCCAGAAGTTCCCGGTTTTCGTACTTTGCCTGCTCCTTGGCTTTTTGCAGGCGGTGGTGGCAGAACGTGCACTTCTCCACCACGCCGACGGGGCGGACAGAGACGTCGGGGTTTTTCGTGGCGCGGTTCTCTTTTATCCATTCCGGTTTGTACCAGTTGAAGGATTTGACCGTGTAGGGGCAGGCAGCCATGCAGTAGCGGCAGCCGATGCACTGGGGATATATCTGTGCAACGATGCCCTCTTCGTTTATGTAGGTGGCCCGGACGGGGCAGACTTTCGTGCAGGGTGGGTGTTCGCAGTGCATGCACGGGCGCGGAATCAGCCTCACCCGGAGGAGGGGGTATTCCCCCTCGTACATGGTGAGCATGTCCATCCAGAGCATTGAACGACCCAGCGCTGACTCTTCGGGCTCCACGATCGCCACGTTGTTTTCCAGCTTGCAGGCCGCCGCGCACTCGCCGCAACCGGTGCATTTTTGGAGATCTATGACCATGCCCCACTTCATGTCTCACGCTCCTTATTTCGTTATCTTTTCCACGCGCACCTGTGTAGACTGCCACGAAGTGCGGCCGCTCAGGGGGTCCACCCGGTAATCGAGGTATGCGATCGCGTTTGTCCCGATGTTTTTCCCGTACCTTCCCGATCCTTTGTGCCCCTGCCCGAAGGGAACGGAGAGGATGTCTGCCGAGACGGTGGGGACTATCTTCACGGGAAGGGTGAAAGAGCCCTTTTCCGTGGTGACGCGGATCTGATCACCCTCTTTCAGGTCCAGCACCATGGCCCGCTCGGGGTTTATCTCCGCCCAGGTCTGCCAGTAGAGGCGGGGATGGAGCCCGAAGAGCTCCTGAAGGAGCGGCTGGCTCGCCCCGAAGCCGGTGATGTTCATCAGGGTCGTGAAGGGGACGAGGGTGAAGATATCGCTGGCTTCGGCCCCCCTGGCCCTCTCCTCCAGCCACGCAAGCGGGTCCCTGCCCGTATCCTCACCTCCCCCGGAAGGTTTCTGGAAAGATCTTTCGGTAAAGAGCTGGTCCAGCCGCGTAAGGGTTGGGAAGGTGAACTTCTTCTCCCCCCGCCAGTCGGCGTCGGGATACCCGTCGGGATCCCACCATCCTCCCTTCTCGGTGAGCAATCGCCAGAAATCCGAAAAAGCGGGATAACTGTACACCTGCCAGCCGCGCTTGCGGATCTCCTGGAGAAATTCGAGGGAAACTTCCTCGAAGTAGGGCGTTCCCTTTCCGGAGTTGAAGATCTGCTTCATCCGGGCCTGGAGGTATTCACGGTATGATTTTAACCTTGCGCCCGGAAGAATCTTGACGTTTTGATCCGCCGCTATCTTGACGAGCACATCCCCAAGTGGGCGGGGGCCTTTCACGGGGCTCACCACGGGCTGCATGAGTCCCACCTGGGCGAAGGGAAGGTTGGGGACGGGCAGCGTGAGATCCCACTGCTCCAGATAGGTCGGCAGGGGAAGGACGATATCGGCAAAGGATGAGGTGTCGTCGATGAAGCTTGCAAACTGCACCACCTTCGGTATCCTGCTCAGGAACCCCTCCCAGGCCTCTCGATTCGCGGCCTGGAATACCGGGTCTGCCTGGGCGATCATCAGCAGGGAAAGTTCGGGAGCCTTTCCCTGCGGGAAAAGTTCCGGCAGCGCCTGCGCTGCCCAGGAGGCGGGCAGGGCGTTATCGCCCGGTTTCAGATCCTTCCCGGTGAAGGACCGGGAGCGCGGGTCGAAGGCGTTTTCCCTCACCGGCCCCCAGGGGAGCGCGGCAGGCTCCCGCCAGAGCCCGGTGGTGGAAAAGCTCCCGGAGACGGCATTCAGCGAAGCCACGGCCCACTGGTTGAAAAGGGCTGTCTCTGTTGCGTCGGCCGTGCCTCCGGAAAGGGCCAGCGGAGCCCGTGCGGACTCGAAGCCGCGGGCAAGCTGGATAATCTTCTTGGGAGGTACGCCGGTGAGCTCGGAGACGCGGTCAGGGTAAAAATTCCGCCTCACCATGTCCTGGAATTCCCTTATATTCTTTATGTTTATCGTGCTTTTTCCGATGAACTCCTGGTCGTAGAACTTGTCCCTTATGATTACGTAGACCATTCCCAGGGCGAGGACGCCCGCGCTTCCCGGCAGAATTTTCACCCACTCCGTGGCGTTGATGCCGGCGTGGGACATGCGCGGTGAGAGGTGGATCATCTTCAGCCCCGTGCGGGGGCGTTTTTCCTTCAAGGAGCCATAGAGGGAATTGAAGTGAACGGGCGAGGGGGTCTCTTCGAGAAGGTTCGTGCCGAAGGTCAGGAGGTAGTCGCAACGGTTAAGGTCGAAGGCGAGTGCGGGGAATATCCCGCCCCCCTGGAAAAGGCCGAGTTCGTTTACCGCGGGGGGACGCCAGGGGAAGAGGTGCGGCGAGCCGAAACCGGACATGAACTCTTCCGTGAAACGGGCGAGCAGGCTATTGCCGTCTCCCAGGATGAAGCCGAAACGGTCGGAGCGCTTTTCCCTCCGGAGGGTTGTCAGCGCCTGCTCGACCTGTTTGATGGCTTCGTCCCAGGATACGGGTTCGAATGACGCCTCTCCCTTCTTGCCCGTGCGCACAAGGGGTTGTGTCAACCGGTCGGGGTGGTAGAGGAGCTCCAGGCCCGCTTCCCCCATCGGGCAGGTGAATCCTCTGTTCACCGGTGCGATGGGATTTCCCAGGATCCGCACCGGGATGTCATCGATGAGCCGGACGCGAATGCCGCACCCTGCCGGGCACTGCCCGCAGGTCGATACTTTCCAGGTCTCGATGCGGGGCCCGGATATTATCTTTTCCATCCAGTCATCCGGCACGGCCCAGACCCGGGAATAGCCCCCGGCGACGGCGCCCGTTACGCCCAGAAGGCGAAGAAAGTCGCGACGAGAAATGTTCATCAACTGCTCCTTTTATTTACCGGTGGCATGTTGCGCAATCCAAATCCACGCTGTTTTTCTCATGGCACTCCATGCACCACTCCATGGTAATTTTTACCGCAGGCTTCGAAAAGGGGCGGCTCATTGCGGACACGTTCCCGTGGCACTGCTCGCAGTCCACCCTTCCCAGCGCCACGTGGCGCCTGTGGGAAAAGTAGGCGTGGTCCGGGACGCGGTGCACCTGGATCCAGGGGATCTGCCGGTTTTCGCTTATGTATTCTACGAGTTTTTTCTCCTCTTCGCTCTCGGTCATCGCTTCATCGTGGCACTCCTGGCAGACGTCGATGTTGGGTATCGTTGCCTTCTGATGGGTGAGGACCCTCCTGTGGCAGTCCAGGCAGTCGAGGCCAGCCTCATCGACATGTTTTTTGTGATCGTAGGCGATCGGCTGCGTGTAACTTCCCTGCTGAGAGCAGCTGCCGGCGATGAATAAGGACAGAGCGAGGGCGATAGAAAAAGGCCAGTTTTTCATTTCGTTTCAGTTCCGGTCAATTTTTGATTTCAAAGTATTATACATAACTCGATTTTGATTGCAAAAAAAAAATTGGGAAACGAGAAAAACTATCAGTAAGCTGCCGGGGAAAGCTAAGATTCGGGTTCGCTCTTTCCCGGTCCCCAGATGGGGTCTGCGTAGAAACGCCGCCTCAGCTTCTCTTCGGGATACCTTTTGAGGTAGGCCTCCTCGGTGAACTCGATCCGGTAGAACTTCGCATATTCGAGAAGGACGTTGTAGGCGAAAGAAACTTCCAGAAACTTTCCGGCATCTGCCCCGTCGCCCCCCATGTCGGGGTGATGTATCCGGGCCAGCTCCCGGTAGGCGTTCTTTATTTCTGCAAGGGTGGCCGAGTCGCCGAGACCAAGGACCCTGGCTGCCTCGATAACCTGCCGGAAGGTAAATTTCGTATCTCCCCTCATCCTGCTGAGATTATACATGAATCCAACAGGTCCGGTCCCGGAAAAAGAGAGAAGCCTGCCCCGGAAAGGACAGGCTCCTCTCTCTAAAAAATAGGAAGGAGATGGGCATACAAGGAGGAGGGGCCTCCTATGTGTATACTGTATACATATAAGGGGGGATATGTCAAGGAAAAACATTGTGCCTTCACAGGTTACCCTTCATGGTTTTCCGGGCGAAACCCCGGGGCGAGGATGCATGTTTGTGTCTCAATATCGCCCCCAAAAGACCGGATTTGGAACCGGTTTTACATGCCACCTCTGTCTGGCGAAATAAGGGTCCGGCGTGAAAGCTTGGTCCCGATACAGGGGAATGTATGAAATAAATTGTTGCATGTTGCAAAAGCCGATGGCTTCGTGGCACAATGAACGGCGGCGTGCTCCTTTCGCTGGCAGCTTAAAACCGGAAAGCAGGGTGCCTCAGCGAGGTGATCTATGGAAGAAGGCAGGCCCATAGGGTATCTGGAACTCATGGAAGGCATGGCTGACGCGCTCGTCGTCATATCGAAGGATAAGAAAGTCATGTCGATCAACTCCTCCGCGTCGAAGCTCTTCGATACGGAAACGGAAAAATCTTCCGGCATGCGGTGCAGGGACCTTGTCCGGTGCGAGCTGTGCGGAGACCCCTGTCCCCTGGATGAGTGCCTTGAAAAGAAGGATACGATCGCCCATTTCAATATCAGGCTCTTCGGGAAGGATGGATCGGAGACGCCGATATGCATGCACACCTCTCCCGTCAGGGATTCGTCGGGGGATATCGTGGGCGTCGTCGAGAGCATACGGGTCATACACCACATACAGGCTCTCATTCACGACCTCGAACTGGCGTATGAAAAGAAGGAGCTGGAGAAGGAGAAGGTCGAGGCTATTCTCAACAGCATTTCCGATGCCGTCATCACGATCGATCGGGACTGGAGGATCACTTCCATCAACCGGGCCGCGGAGGAACTCACCGGCATCGCGGCTTCCGACGCGATCGGAAAGTCCTGCAGGGACGTGATGGGTGTCGATCTGTGCCCGGGCATCTGTCCCATGAAGCAGACCTTCGAGACGGGCGAGCCCCGGACGAACGTCGATACCGTCGTCAGGCTCAAAAGCGGGAAGATCATTCCCCTCACCGTCTCGACAGCCCTTTTCAGGGACAAGGAGGGCGAGGTGCTCGGAGGGGTAGAGACGTACAGAAACCTCGAAGAAATCGAACAGGTCGTCCGGGAGAGGAAGGCACGATTCCCCTACGGCGATATCATAGGGAAATCCCCCTCGATAAAGAAGATCTTCACCCTCATCGATGTCATCAAGGACACCGATTCAACGGTGCTGATAACGGGGGAGTCGGGGGTCGGGAAGGAACTCTTCGCCACGGCGATCCACGATCTCTCTTCGCGGAGAAAGGGGCCCTTCGTCAAGGTGACCTGCGCCGCCCTTACCGAGACGCTCCTTGAAAGCGAGCTCTTCGGTCATGTGAAGGGAGCCTTCACGGGGGCTATCGGCGACAAGGTGGGAAGGTTCGAAGCTGCCGACGGGGGAACGGTTTTTCTCGATGAGATAGGGGACATCCCGCTTTCCATACAGGTGAAGCTCCTCCGGGTTCTTCAGGATCACGAGTTCGAGCGGGTCGGGTCCTCCAAAACCATACGGGTAAGCGTCCGGGTTATCGCCGCAACCAACCGGGATCTTAAGAAACTGATGAGGGAGGGGACGTTCCGGGAAGACCTCTACTACCGGTTGAACGTCATTCCTATTCACATCCCTCCCCTCAGGGAAAGGGTCGACGATATCCCCATGCTGGCCGAGCATGTCCTCAAAAAACTCCAGAAGAGAGGTATCGAGAGGGCGCGGGGCGTTTCCCCCGACGCGATGAAGTGCCTCATGAGCTACCCCTGGGGCGGGAACGTCAGAGAGCTGGAAAACCTTATCGAACGGGCCGTTGTGTGCGCGAAGGAGGATATCATCACCGCTGCCGACCTCGACCCCGAAATCCTCGAGTATTGCAGGGAGAAGAGGAAGGCGATTTTTCAGGAGCCCTGCGGACCCGTGGATGCCTCACGGGAAGTTGCGCAGTTCAGCGAGAGGGAAAAGATCGCACGGGCACTGGAAAAAAACCGCTGGAACAGGGGGAAAACGGCACGGGAGCTGGGCGTGGACAGGACGACCCTCTGGAGAAAGATGAAAAAGTACGGCTTTTCCTGAACGATGTTGCACCGCCGTGCAACACTTTTTTCCTAAAGCAACGGGTGCGCTCCCGGGCTGCCCGGGAGGGCGAAAAAAAATTCAACAGAATCAGTGTGTTATGCGAATGAAATTGCTGGCACGCATCTTGTATATACCCCGGGAAAACGGGAAAAAGGTTCACCGAGGATGTGGATGATGCCCGAAAACAGGTATTTATCGGGAGCACGGTACGGGGTGAAGGGAGTGAAGATAACGTTGAGACGAAAAAAGAGCGGAGGTATGCACATTGCCGATTTACGAGTATTCCTGCAAAAGCTGCAACAAAATCTTTGAGGCCTACAGGAAAATATCGGAGGACAAAGAGCACGAGCGCTGCCCTTACTGCGACGGTGAAGGCGTAAAACGGGGGTTCAGCCTATTCGCCAGGACACGTCCGGGGACCGGCAAAAGCTCCTGCGGGCCGAAACGTTCGCCCTTCAGGTGAGCGTAATCCCGGGCCAGCGGGCGCTGGCCTTAAAGGAGGGCAAAGCGGTGTCCAGGGGAGATATCCTGTACATTCTTCTCATCGCCATTTTTGTCATCTTCTACTTCGGTGCCGGGAGAGGGGGTGGGTGATGAGGCGGTTGATTCCGGCAGTTGCCGGAGACTTTCGATGAGTGCAGAGCAGACAAAAGACCGGCAGGGAAAGCGGTAGGTCCGGAGAGTTTTTTTAAGATACAACGGGGAGATAAACCGCCGGGATCATCACCATTTCTCACGCCCTCGAACTGCAAGCCGGAAACGACGTGCTAATCCCTTCTTATCTCGAAGAAATATTTGTAGAGGACATCCCTTTCCCCGGGGGTGAAGTCGCGAAGCTGGTCCATTTCCATGAACCGTTCATACCTTTTCTCCACGGGAATATTCTGCAGGCCTTTCATGTTGTTCCTGATGGCACCCTTTTTCTCGGGAGAAAATCTCCTGAATTTCGACATGGTTCCTTGCAGGTTGTCCCTCTCCTCCGGGGAGAGCTCCTGCATCCTCTTCCACCTTCTCTTCATCCGCTCCCGCTTTTCCGGGGGCATGTTCTTGAACTTTCTGTACCGCTTGAGGATCCGCTCCCGCTTTTCCGGGGGCAGCTTCTCCCACCTCCTGTAGCGCTTGATAATCTTCTCTTTCCGTTCGGGGGGAAGCTTTCTCCACCTTTCCATGTTTTCCGGGTTGCCCGGGCCGTCCCTCTTCCCGATACGATAATGGGGAGCGGCGTTGCCTCCCCGTTTTGCGGTGGCTGTTTGGCCGGGAAGCACCATGAAGAGCGCCGCTGCAAGGAGCGTGATTAATATCGGGCCGGTTCTGTGATTTTGTGCTCTCATTACGTTCCCGCCTTCCCATTCGTGAAGATTTCTTCCATCTCGTCGATTTCCTGCAGTGTTTCGAAAATATCCTCCTCGCCCTCCCCGCTTTCTTCCTCAACGAAGAGCAGAAACTCTCTCTCCTCATCCGGAAGTGTCCCGATTATCTGGCTGTTGTTCCTCGCCATGAAAAGCGTTTGCATCCTCTCTTTCCCGGCGACGAAAAGGATCGTGGAGGCCAGAAGCACGGCCACCAGTCCCAGGGCAGCCGGCTTCAGGGAAGGCCAGAATATCCATCCCGCGGCCTTTTCCTTTTCCCTTCCGGGACGGACCCTGCCCAATCTCTTTTCGATCTCGCCGGCGGAAACGGGGGGCACCTCTCTTGCCTTTTCACGGAGGACCTTCTGGATATCGAGATATTTCCCGCACTCCTCGCATACACGCAGGTGTTCGACCAGCGCGCTTTTCTCCTTCCGCCCCTCCTCTCCATCCAGCGACAGGGAAACGAGTTCCCGTATGAAAGTGCAGTCGTTTTTCACTGTTTCCTCCTTATCCTGTTAAACACCATTCTGGCTCTTTCGTTTCACCCCGATTTCCCCGAGGTGGGCAACGAGGGTCTCCCTTGCCCTGAAGACCCGCAACTTTACGGCTCCCGGCGTTATGCTCAAAATCTGTGCTATCTCCTGGTAGGACAGCCCGTTTACCTGGGCGAGCACGAAGGGCGTCCTGAGAGATTCGGGCAGCGCCTCGACTGCCTCCTGAACGATGACCTCGAGCTCCGCTGCCTGTGCCAAATCGGAAGGGTCCGGAACGGTGGAGGGGTACCGTTTCAGGTGGTAGTCGTAGACGCTCTCATCCGAGACGCTCCCCATCACCAGGTGGGCCGTCTTCTTGCTGTCCCGGAAGTAATTTATCAGGCTGTTCCTGGCTATCGTGAACATCCAGGTGGTGAACTTTGCCCGCTCCTCGAACGTTTCTTTTGCCCGGAATACTCTCAAAAATACCTCCTGCGCCAGTTCTTTCGCAGACTCTTCATCGTGTATGGACCTGTAGAAGAAGGAGACGAGGCGCTGGAAATGCCGCCGGAAAAGGACGTCGAAGGCCTCTTCCCTTCCCCGGGAGAGCAGTTTCATGAGGGCCTCGTCGCTTTTTCTGTCGAGGGAAAAGACCATTATCTACTATAACCCCACAAAGTCCTGCCCGTTTCAATGAGATTATAAATAAATAGCCCGTTCAGGGTTCAAGCTAAAGCGTTCAAAGCAAACAACATCGGATCTTCGCGGCTTCGAATCCTTTGGCGAACCGGTTCTTTTTTTGCACGTTCCTTTCTGTCGTTCTTCCGCTCTGTCCTTCTGAAGGGTTTTTACGCTCTCCTGTCTTTCCCATTTGACTATCGGCCAAGAGGGCAGTAGATTAGGTATGCGGAATGAGGAAAACGGTAAGTGTCATGAAGGAACTGATAAAAAAGATCATACGCGAAGTTGGAGAGGATCCGTTGCGGGAGGGTCTGAAAAAGACGCCCGAGAGGACGGAGGAGGCGCTCAGGTATCTCACCTCGGGGTACAAAAAGGACCCGAAACAGGTGCTGAAAAGGGCTATTTTCCGGGAAGAATACGACGAGATGGTCATCGTCAAGGATATCGACATCTTCAGCCTCTGCGAGCACCATATCCTTCCCTTTCTCGGGAAGTGCCACGTGGCGTATCTTCCGAAGCAAAAGATCGTCGGGCTTTCGAAGATCGTCCGGGTTGTAGAGATTTACAGCCGGCGGCTTCAGGTACAGGAGCGGCTTACCCAGGAGATCGCTTCCGCGATATTTGAGACCCTCGAGCCGCACGGCACCGCGGTGATAATCGAAGCATATCATCTCTGCATGATGATGCGGGGCGTCGAGAAACAGCATGCGAAGGCGGTCACATCGGCCATGCTGGGGGTCTTCAGGACGAAACATGCAACGAGGATGGAGCTTCTCGACCTGTTGAGGTCCGGTGACCCCCTGCTTAGATAGGGTGATGACAGTCTCCCGCGCCGGTTTCCGGGAAGCCGTCGTCGGGGAATCGTAACCATACGGTTTTCTTAAGGTTTTTTTCTGCAGGTCCCGGCTTTTCGGCGGGGCGACGAGGAGCCGTTGCTATTGACAATTGCCCTTATTTTCTGGTATTTTGAAGGTTAGCACTCGGGTAGATAGAGTGCTAAAGATGAGGTTGCCGTGAAATATGAACAAGCTGGCTGAGAGAGAGGACATAATCCTGAAGGCCATCGTCGAGGAATTCGTGCGGGCTGTGGTACCCGTCGGGTCCAGGACGCTGACCAAGAAGATTCCCCTGGATTTGAGTTCGGCAACCATACGGAACGTGATGTCCGACCTCGAGGACATGGGGTATCTGTACCAGCCCCATACCTCCTCCGGGAGAGTTCCGACCACTGCGGGATTCCGCTACTACGTGGAGAGGCTGATGCAGCTCCGGTCTCTGAAGAATGAGGAGATGGAGAGCATCAGCGCCAAGGTGGACAACTTCAAAAGTGACATGATCGAGATGCTGAAGGGAACGAGCAAGATTCTCTCCGACCGAATCCAGCATGCCTGCGTTTTACTCGCACCCGGGCCGGGCCATCTCGTGCTGAAACACATCGGCTTCGTTCTTTTGAGCAGGCGGAGAATACTGGTGCTCCTCGTTGGGAAATCGGGCCTCGTTCAGAACAGGGTTTTTGACCATGACGAGGACATCAGCCAGGACGAACTCGACAGGATATCCAACTACCTCAATCAGGAGGTCGTTGAAAACAGAACCATAATGGAGACGCGAAAAATTATCATGAAGGAGCTCAGGCGGGAGAAGGCCCGGTACAACCGCATCGTGAAAAAAGCGCTCAACCTGGGGGACAAAGCCCTCGAGATGAGCGAAGCCAAGATTATCGTGGAGGGCCAGTCGAAGATTCTCTCCCAGCCGGAGTTTGCGGAGAACCTGGATAAACTCAAGCACGTCATATCGAGCTTCGAGGAGAAAACCACTCTCTTGAAACTCATAGACAACACGATGTCCTCCGAGGGGTTGCAGGTAACCATCGGCGCGGAGAATCCCCTCGAGGAGTTCAAGGATCTTTCTGTCATCTCTGCAGGGTACAGGAGGTCCGATTCCACGATAGGAAAAATAGGGGTAGTCGGCCCGGTGAGAATGGATTACGGAACGATTATCCCCTTCGTTGAGTTCACGGCTCAGCTGTTGAGCGGCAAATTCGAAGACAACTAATCAACACATGAGGTGAACAGGATGTCTGGAGAAAAAAAAGACCGGGACTTTGACAATACCTTCGATGAGCGGGAAAATGAGCTGGCCGCCGTAGAGGAGGTCCCGGCGGGCGGGGACGAGCGGGAGCCTGAGGAGACCATCGACGAGGCCCTGGAAAGGTTGACCAGGGAGAACGAGGAGCTGTCGAATCGTATCCTCTACGTTCACGCCGAACTCGATAATTTCAAGAAGCGAACCGCAAAGGAGAGGGAGCAGCTCGTCGCCTTCGGCAACGAAAGGTTGATAAAAGAGCTCATCCCCGTGCTGGACAGTCTGGAACTGGGTCTCGTGCACGGCAGAGAGGAGGGAGGGGACAGCCAGCTTCTTTCAGGGGTCGAACTTACCTATAACGAGTTCCTCAAGGTACTTAAAAAGTTTGGTGTGGTCCAGCTCGACGCCGGGGATGAGGGCTTCGACCCGAATTTTCACGAGGCCGTATCCAGTATCGCCGTGCCCGACAGGGAGGCCGGGACGATCTACCAGGTCATCCGAAAAGGGTATATGTTGAACGGCAGACTCCTTCGCCCCGTCCAGGTGGTAGTGGTGGCAGAACCCGACGGGGGAACGGGGGAAGAGGGGGGGCTTTCCGAAGACAGGGATGACTGACGGCTCCTTTCCGGCACCATGCCCGGGAAAAATATATAATGGGAGAAGCTTTCTTACGAAACTGAGCGGGGAACCACGTTGAAAAAAGGAAAAGACTTTTATTCGATACTGGGTGTTTCCAGGGATGCCTCGGAAGAGGATTTAAAGAGCGCGTTCCGGAAGCTTGCCCTCAAATACCATCCCGACAGAAATCCCGACGACAGGGGCGCCGAGGAGAAGTTCAAGGAGATCAACGAGGCCTATTCAGTCCTCTCCGATCCCGAGAAGAGGAGGATGTACGACCTCTACGGAACCTCCATGGGTTCGGCGAGCTCCGAGGGATTCGGGTTCAGCGATTTTGGCTTCCACATGGGCGGATTCGAGGACATTTTCTCCGAGTTTTTCGGCGATGTCTTCGGACGGGGCACGAAAACGAGGGCCCAGAAGGGGGCGGATTTACGCTATAACCTCGAGATCGACTTCGGCGACGCGGTTTCCGGCGCCGACAAGTTCATAACCTACCCGACGCACCAGGCATGCAGGGACTGCGGCGGTACGGGCGCCAGAGAGGGGACATCGATAGATGTGTGCCCCGATTGCAACGGGAACGGGCAGGTTTCATACCAGCAGGGGTTTTTCAGCGTCACGAGGACCTGCGCAAGATGCAAGGGCCAGGGAAGGACCGTCCGCGAGTTGTGTCCCAAATGCCGGGGAACGGCTTCGGTCAGAAAAGATAAGAAGGTGAGCGTCAGGGTGCCGGCGGGGGTGGACAACGGGACCAGGCTCAAGCTTCGCGGAGAGGGAGAGCCCGGAAGGCATGGCGGCCCGCCGGGCGACCTCTACGTGATGATCTCTGTCAAACCGCACCCCCTCTTCGAGAGGGTCGGCAATAACGTCATCTGTGCGATCCCCCTCTCCTTTCCCCAGGCGGCTCTCGGCTGCGAGATCGAGGCCCCGACCCTGGAGGGGAAGGAAAAGCTGAAAATCCCTCCGGGCACCCAGGCGGGGACCGAGTTCATACTCAAGAGAAAAGGCGTCCCTGTTCTGAACGGCTTCGGAAGGGGAGATTTCATCGTCCGAATAATCGTAGAAGTGCCCAAGAAGCTCACGAAAGATCAGAAGGAGCTTTTGCGGGAGTTCGAAGAGATTTCCGGAGGCCAGACAGGACCCCTTGGAAAGAGCTTTTTTGAGAAAGTGAAGGAGATCTTCGGGTGAGGGAGGCGCTTTTTTGTCGAAACCTCACGCATCGTTAAAAAAGACGATACTTCTGGCACTGCTCCTTTTCTCCTGCCTGTTCATTGGATTTCCCGTGCACCCCGAGACGGAAGGTGAATCGGAAAGAGCCGCGATGGGGGAACCCGTCGAGGATATCCAGAAGGTGCGAGTTTCCGCGATCGACCTCATAAAGGGGGAAAATATCATCAGGAGGGCGGGGGGAAGAAGAGCGCTTGAGTTCTACGAGGCCCTCTCGGGGTTGCCCGTCGATGACGAAAGGAAGGGGTACGTTTACTTCCGGATAGCGAAAATAACCTATGCTTTCGGTGACTACCAGAGATCGTTCGAGGTCATCGAGAAGGCAATCCCCCTGCTGAAGGCACGGTATAATCTCTACTCGGCGATGTTTTTGAGAATGAAAATATTCGCCGAGATGGGCTGGTACCGGGAAGCGAAGCAGGTTGCAGGTTTTCTCGGAGATTCCGGATTCGTCGACTTCGACGAAAGGGAAATGTACCTGTTCATGGCAAACGCCGATGCGCGGCTCGAAAATCCCGTCGAGGCTTCCGTTTCCTTCGAGAAAGCTTTCGTGCTGAGCGATTACGAGCGCAGGGAGGAAATATACGCTCAGGCCTCCAATACGATATCGTCCCTTTTCGCCGCGACAGCCAACCCCTTCGTCTTCAAGACCGCCCTGGAGAGCACCAATACGCTCCATTTCAGGACCCTCATATCCTACCTGGCAGCCCGGAGGTGCATGGAAGAGAAACTCTACGGTTTCACCCGCTATTTTCTCGATAAATTTGCCGACATTTCTGACTTTACGGGGGAGAAGGAGCAGGGGGACGAGATAGAGATGGCGCTGGCTCGAGAGAGCTACGGCAAGCCGGTGATCGCTGTCTACCTCCCCTTTACCGGCCCCTATTCGGACTTCAGCTTCACGGTCCTGGCGGGCCTGGAAATGGTTTTGATGAAAACCACGTCCCGGTCAGGGTTCCCGGAGAATTCCTTCTTTATCGAGGTACACGATACGTACGGCAACGCATCGATGCTCGCCCGACACCTGGAGGAGGGGAGGGTGGGCAGGAAAGTTCTGGCAGTCGTGGGGCCGCTATCGAGCCGGGAAGGATATTTTTTCGAGGAGGGAGACGGCTTTCCACCGATCTTTTACCTGGGCCAGAAATACCTGGACAGGGGAAGGGGCTTTATCAATTTCGGCTTGAAGCCGTCCCAGGAGGCGATGAAGCTGGTGAACTTCGCCTTTTCCTCGGGTGTGTTCAGAGCCGCCATCCTCTACCCCGAAAATGGATACGGAAGGGCATACCGCGCCGAGGTGATCAGGGCGGCGGAGATGCAGGGGGTAGATATCGTCGTGGACAGGAGCTATCCTCCCGAAACCGAGGATTTCGTGTGGCTCATCAAGGATATCGTTCGGGAAAGCAATTTTGAGGAGTACGCAAGGGTCGAGGAGAGGGATGTGTCGATGCCCGCTCCGTTTGACGGGGTATTTATCCTCGACGTCCCCGGCCGGGGGGTTTTTCTCCACGCGCAGATGGTCTATTATAATATCAAGGTTCCCTATTTTTCCTTCTCATCGTGGGTGAACGTGAATTTCCTGAAAGAGGAAATGGGTGACCTGAAAGGCCTTTACTGTGTCACTGATTTTAACCCTTTCTCTTCCACCAGGGATGTAGCGGATTTCGTCCGGGATTTTGAGGAGCACTACGGAGAGGTTCCCGACAGGTTTGCAGGATACGGTTACGACCTCGGCGTGATGTTCGATTCCTACATCCGCCGGGTTTCCATTCTCGGCCTCGACTTTACCGCCCTGAGGGAACGCCTGACAAGGGAGCTTTACGGAACGAGGAAGTTTGTGGGGGTGACGGGGAAAATCGAGTTTTCCGATACCGGCCGTTCGATAAGGAGCCTGACCGTGCTGCGGGCGGACAGGGGAAAAGTGGCGGAAATGGCAGTGCCCGTCTACTGAACAAAAATAGCGTGGACAAGGAGGGTGCGATGGTCGTGAAAAAGGCGGTGTTTCCCGCGGCTGGACTCGGGACGAGGTTTCTCCCCGCTACCAAGTCTTCGCCGAAAGAGATGCTCCCGCTCGTCGACAAACCCCTTATTCAACAGTGCGTCGAAGAGGTTGTCGCATCGGGCATTACCGGGATCATAATTGTCACGGGAAGGGGAAAGCACGCCATCGAGGATCATTTCGATATATCCTTCGAACTGGAGGAACTGCTGAAGGAGAAAAAGAGAAAAGACGAGCTCGAAGAGATTCGGAAAATAAGCGAGATGGCGGACTTTTTCTATGTTCGCCAGAACCTGCCGCTGGGTCTCGGCCATGCCGTTCTCCGGGCCAGGGATCTGGTCGGCGGGGAGGATTTTGCCGTGGTTCTCGGGGATGACATCATCGATGCCGAGGTGCCGGCCACGGCGCAGCTGATCGAGGCCTATGAGAAATTCGGGACGGGCATATACGTTGCCGTGGAAAGAGTTGACCCGGAAAAGGTCTCAAGGTACGGTATAATTAACCCGGGAAAGAAAAGGGGAAACGTCATCGAAGTGCGCGATATGGTTGAAAAACCGCAGCGTTCGGCGGCACCGTCCAACCTGGCGATCATCGGACGGTACATTTTGCCCTTTGCGATATTCGACGCCCTATCGAATACGAGGCCCGGTTCGGGCGGCGAGATTCAGCTCACCGATGCGATGAAACGCATGATCGGAGAAACGGGCGTGTATGCCGTTGAGTTCAAAGGAAAGAGATACGATGCGGGGCAAAAAACAGGGTTTTTAAAGGCGAACATCGCCTTTGCGTTGCAGAGGGAGGATATGAGAAAAGAGCTGCGGCGATACATGAGAGACCTGGTGAAGAAAAAGTTCAAAACATGAAGTTCGTGGTGGTGGCGTGAACGATTTCGGCAGGGGCATATACATTCTTGACCTCTCGGAGAAGAAGGAGATTCTGGAGGAAAAGAGCGGGGACCGGGGGATGACCTTTTCCCCGCCGGCAGATATTTTCGAGACCGGGGATGGGTTGCACATCGTGATCGAGGTTCCCGGTGTCGACGTGGAGTCCCTGTCCGTCGATGTCGCCGGTAACCGGCTGATCATTGCGGGGATGAAAGAGGACAGGAGAATCGAAGGGGGTGCGGTATTTCTCTGCATGGAGAGGAGTTACGGCCGGTTCAGGAAGACATTCGAGTTCACGGGAGCAGTGAACATGCTTTCAGCGAGGGCCTCATACAGGGAGGGGGTGCTCAAGATTCACGTGGACCGTTGCGAAGAGAAAAGAGGGAGAGGGAAGAAGGTTAAGATCGAAGTTGACGGAGACTGAGAAAAGGGGGAAACGGTTGGAAAAATATGAATCTCTCGGAAAAGTGGTTGATGAGAAGGAGGACGAGGCTGGAGAGGAAGGGAAAGATGCGCACGAATTCGACGATGTTCCCGGTGTTCTCCCGCTTCTCCCTGTAAGGGATATTGTCATCTTCCCCTACATGACGCTGCCGCTCTTTGTCGGAAGGGAGGCGTCGATCGCCGCGGTGGACAGTGCGCTAGCCGGCAAGCGCTATATCTTCCTGGCGGCGCAGAAAGATGCCACGATCGAGGAGCCGAAGACCGATGAGATCTATCCCGTGGGGACCGTGGCGATGATCATGAGGATGCTCAAGCTTCCCGACGGGAGGATCAAGATCCTGATTCAGGGTATCGTGAAAGGGAAAATCCTGCAGTACAAGCAGGAGGGCTCCCACATGATGGTGGAAACGACAATGATGCCGGAGCAGGAGGTGAAGGAGATATCCCTCGAGACGGAAGCGCTCATGAGATCGGTAAAGGAGAAGATCGAGAAGATATTGAACCTGAAGAGCCTCCCCGCAGAGATTTCCATGGTCATGGAGAACATAAACAGCCCGGGTATCCTGGCGGACCTCGTGGCCTCGAACCTGCGCCTGAAGATCGAGGAGGCCCAGTCCGTTCTGGAGGTGATCGACCCGGTGGAGCGGCTGACCAGGGTAAACACCCTTCTCTCGAGAGAGCTGCAGCTGGCGGAGATGCAGACGATGATCCAGGATCAGGCCAAGGAGGAGATGAGCAAGACCCAGAGGGAGTATTTTCTCAGGGAGCAGTTGAAGGCGATAAAGCACGAACTCGGTGATATCGATGGAAAAACCGAGGAGATCGAGGACCTCAGGCAAAAGATCGTTGCATCGGGAATACACGATGAAGGCAGAAAAGAGGCGGAGAAACAGCTCAGGAGGCTGGAGTTGATGCACCCTGATTCTGCCGAGGCTGCCACGGTGAGGACATACCTGGACTGGCTCGTCGAGTTGCCCTGGAGCAAGGGGACGAAGGACAACATAAACCTGAAGACGGCGAAAAAGATTCTCGACGACGACCACTTCGACCTCGATCAGGTCAAGGAGAGGATCCTGGAATACCTTGCCGTCAGGAAGATGAAAAAGGATATGAGAGGGCCGATCCTCTGTTTCGTCGGCCCCCCCGGGGTGGGAAAAACGAGCCTCGGCAAATCCATCGCCCGGGCGATGAGGAGAAAATTCGTGCGCATCTCGCTGGGGGGTATCAGGGACGAGGCGGAGATCAGGGGTCACAGGAGAACCTACGTGGGAGCACTGCCCGGCAGGATAGTGCAGGGAATCAAGCAGGCGGGGACGAACAACCCCGTATTCATGCTCGACGAGATAGACAAGCTGGGGATGGATTTCAGGGGGGACCCTTCGGCCGCCCTCCTCGAGGTGCTCGATCCCGAACAGAACTTCATGTTCTCTGACCACTACCTCAACCTTGCCTATGATCTTTCAAAGGTGATGTTCATCACGACGGCGAATCTCGTCGATCCCATCCCGCCGGCGCTCAAGGACAGGATGGAGGTTATCACCATTCCCGGATACACGGATATAGAAAAGCTGGAGATAGCAAGGAAATACCTCGTTCCGCGGCAGATAGAGGAAAACGGCATAAAGGGAAAAGACGTTCAATTCACCGATGGCGCCCTCCTTGGCATGATCAATCAGTATACGAAGGAGGCGGGCCTTCGAAACCTGGAGAGGGAAATAGCGAATGTGTGCAGGAAAGTGGCACGGAGGATAGCCGAGGGGGAGAAAGCCCCTTTCAAGATAGGTGCAAACGTCATCCACCGCTACCTCGGCCCGCCCAAGTTTATCCCGGAGAGCGAGTCGGAAGTGGACCAGGTCGGCGTTGCCACGGGTCTTGCCTGGACCATGGCGGGAGGGGACCTGCTTTTCATAGAGGTCTCCCTGGTGAAGGGAAAAGGACAGATAGCCATTACGGGCCACCTCGGTGACATCATGAAAGAGTCGGCGCAGGCGGCCGTTACCTATGCGCGGTCCAGGGCATCGGCACTCGGGATCAAAGAGGACTTTCCTTCCACGAAGGATATGCACATACACGTTCCTGCAGGCGCTATCCCGAAAGATGGACCATCGGCGGGGATCACGATCGCAACGGCCCTTGTCTCGGTCCTGGCAGGAATACCGGTGAGGAAGGATGTGGCGATGACGGGGGAGATAACCCTCAAGGGGAGGGTTCTTCCCGTTGGGGGCCTCAAGGAGAAATCCCTCGCGGCGCAGAGGGCCGGGATGAAAATCGTCGTCCTCCCGGATCAGAACAGCAAGGATTTAAACGACCTGCCACCGTACATCAGGAAGAAGCTTCACTTTGAATTGGTTACGAACATGGATGAAGTGCTCAAGGTAGCGCTGAAGCGGGACCCCTTCAGGAAGGGGAGAAAGGGGCCGGGAAAAGCGAAGGGGCCCCGGGCGAAACAGGTGGCCCGGAAAAAATCAGGCTGAGGGAGTGAGTCTGGATGGGTTCAGACAGGGGCGAAGACCCTCCGGGGAAAATAAGCGAAAGGGAGATAATCAAAGAGATTTTTTTGAAAAATACTCCCCCATCCCCCGCGTTTGAAATAGGGCCGGGCGATGACTCTGCCGTTCTTCGCCGCATCAGGGGCAAGCCTGTGGTAACCACGGACATGCTGATTCAGGATGTCCACTTCGATCTCTCCTATTTTCCACCCGATCATCTGGGAGAAAAATCGATATTGGTGAATTTGAGCGACATTGCCGCTATGGGGGCGCGACCCCTTGCTGCCTTCGTCGCCCTTGGTTTGCCGAAGTCTGTTGAGGCTCCTTTTGTGCGGGCTTTCGCGCGGGGGCTGAAAAGGGTCCTCAGAAGGTACGGCGTTGCGCTTGGCGGGGGAGACACGGTCAGGGCGGAAAAGTGCGTGATCTCCGTTACCCTGCTTGGCGTTGTCGGCAAAACGCCTGTCACGAGGAAAGGAGCAAAGGTCGGGGACCACATCTACATATCGGGAATCCCCGGGCTGTCACACCTGGGCATGTCACTGCTTCAAAGGGGCGCAGGGCGCGGAAGGGGTGGCTCCCGGGCCGAAAGGATGGCCGTATCCCGGCATCTGAGGCCCCGCGTGGACATCGATCTTGGCTGCTTTCTTGGCGACCGGGGCCTGGCCAACGCCATGATCGACACCAGCGACGGCATATTCGTCGACCTCGGACACGTGCTGGAATATACGGGGGCGGGCGCCACGATCGACCTGTCGGAAGTGCCGGTGCCCGAAGGGGTGAAAACGCTCTGCCTTCGCCTGGGCCACCCATGGGAGGACGCTGCCCTCTTCGGGGGCGAGGATTATCATCTCCTTTTCACGGTAAGCCCGGAGAGAGAGAAAGCACTTGAGAAGTGGCCCGGAAAAAACAAGCTCTACCGGATAGGGCGGATCGAGAGACGAAAGGGGATCCACGTGAAAAAACGAGGTGGCGAGGTGAAGTTGACTCGACGTGCCAGGCCCTTTTTCGAACATTTTGCCGCGAAGGGGAACCAGGATCATTGAACGAGCTCTTTTTTCTTCTCATTCTTTTTGCCATGTCGGCCTTTTTCTCTGCCTCGGAGACGGCCTTTTTTTCCGTCTCCGTGCCGGAGTTGAACATAATTAAGGAAACGGGCCCGTCCCATTATTCCCGGATCTCATATCTGCGGGCTGATCCGCGGCGCCTCATCATCACAATCCTGATCGGGGGCGAGATAGCGAACATTGCAATCTCATCGATTATCACCGGTCTGTTTACCCGGGCCCTTTACACGGGCAGTGAAATATACTCGCTCATCATATCGACATTCGCCATCTTGATATTCGGCGACCTCATCCCCAAGAGCATCGCCTTTGCCCATTCATCCAAATACGTGAAATTTGCCTCCTTCCCCCTCAAGTATTTTATGAGGATCATCGGCCCCTTTCGATATCTCGTTGAGAAAATAGCAGGGGGGTTTCTCTTCCTCTTCGGGTTCAAAGAATCGGAAGACCTTCTCTATTTTTCCGAGAGCAAGTTCAGGACCCTCGTTGACGAGGGAGAGAAAATTGGCGAGCTGGACCACACGGAATCGTCCCTGATACACAATATATTCGATCTCGGAGACAAGACTGCATACGAAGTTATGACACCGGTCAACGACGTGTTCATGATCGAGTCGTCGGCACGATTCGTCGATGTCGTTTCTCAGATAAAGTTATACCGCCACTCACGGATACCGGTATACAGGGACGAGAGAAACAACATCATCGGAATTCTCTATTTCAAGGAGATTCTGGAACACGCCGAAGACCAGACAACGGATGTGGACTGGCACCAGTATCTGCGCGAGCCCTATTTCGTCCCCGAGACGAAGAGACTTTCCGATCTTTTGAGCGACCTGAGAAAAAGGAAGACTCACATGTCCGTCATCATCGATGAGTTCGGTGACGTTTCGGGAATCGCGACGATGGAGGATATCCTCGAGGAGCTGTTCGGAGAAATACGGGACGAATACGACAGGGAAGAAGACGAATTACGGAATATCGATGAGATGACGAAGGTCATCAGCGGCAAGATGGCAATCGATAAGTTCAATCAGATTTTCAGCACGGAGATCGAAGATGAAGAGTTTGAAACCATCGCCGGCTTTATCCTCCACCTGTTCGGATACCTGCCCAAACGGGGGGAGAAGGTATTCTACGGCGATATTGAATTCACTGTCGAAAAGCTCAAGGGAATACGAATCCTCGACGTGAAAGTCCTGAAGATGCAAGCAGAGGGAGGGGATGATGGGGTTTGAGAGTATCGCCCTGATAATACTGTTCCTCTTTATCGAAGGGCTCTTCACCGGGTCGGAGATCGCAATAATATCCGTGGACCGGTCTTTTTTGAAGGACGAGGCGGGAAAGGGGAAGCGCTATGCCCGGTTAGCCCTGGACAAACTGGAAAAACCGGAAAAGGTCTTTGCGACCTCCCTGACAGGCACGGATATGGCCGTCGTGGCGAACACGATTCTTGTGACTACGTTTTTCATATCCAGGTTCGGAAAATATGGTGAGATCCTGTCGGTTGCACTTTTGGTCCCTCTCGTTTCGATCTTCGGAGAGATATTGCCGAAATCGATATTTCAGGCTCACGCCCGAAGACTGGCTCCCTTTGCCATATACTTTCTTCACTTTTTCAGCTATATATTTGCTCCCGTTGTTGCACTCGTATCATCCTTATCTGAGGTTTTTCTCAGGGTTTTCAAAGTGGACGTACCGGCGAAGCTGGGGGTGACGAGGGAGGAACTGATTCATATGGCCACCAAGTACAAAAGGGGTGAGGATGTTGAGGAACTGGAACAGAAGATGGTCGGGAGGGTTTTCGAATACTCGGAAAAGAAAGTGAAAGACGTCATGGTCCCGCTCATCGATGTCATAGTATTCAGGGAAGACAGGCCGATCAGGGAAGCCGTCAAGGTCGCATCGGTCAGGGGATTTTCACGGTACCCGGTTTTCAGCGGCAGGACCGACAACGTCATGGGTTTCATCAATATACTCGACGCGTTCACCGTCGAATCCATCGATCAACCCGTTTCGTCCATCATGCGGAAGGCCCTGTTTGTGCCCGAGTCTGCTCCCATCGACGAATTGCTGGAACTTCTCAAGAAAGAGAGCATGCCCCTGGGCATCGTGGTGGACGAACATGGCGGTGTGACCGGTATCATCACCATTGAAGATATACTCGAAGAGGTGGTGGGTGAGATAGAGGACGAGTTCGACAAATCCAAGTTCTATTCCCGCAAGGAGGCCGAGGGCGTTTACGTGGTGTCGGGGAAAGCCCCCATCGACGTGGTCGAAGGCCTCCTTCGTGTGGAATTCACAAGAGGAGACTTTCAAACCATTTCCGGATATATAATGGATAAATGCGGATGTATTCCACGTCCGGGAGAAATTATCCAGGATGAAGGTATCGAGATAAAGGTCGTTGGAACCTCGGAGAAAACGATAGATCTCGTGAGAATCAGGAGGGTCGATGAAGGGGATCGAGAAGGAGATTGAAAAGATTCTCGACGGGTACACGAAGGGCAGCTTGACTGCACGGGACGCCGTTGAGAGAATGCGTCTCTTCGTCTACGAGAGCATCGACTTTGCCACCATCGACCACCACCGGGAATTGCGGGCAGGTATCCCCGAGGTCGTGTACGGTGAGGGAAAGACGGCGGACCAGATCATGGCCATTGCGAAAAAAATTTTTGAAAAGAGCGGAAAAGTACTCGTAACGAGGGTTTCTGAGGATAAGGGCTTGCTGATAGAGCGGGGAATGGACGGGGCGCGGTACCGGAAAGAGGGACGTGTGGTCACCATCGGGACCGGCGTCGAGGTGCGGGACGATGCAGCCCCCATCCTCGTCGTTTCTGCCGGCACTTCTGATATGGCCGTTGCGGAGGAAGCAGCCATTACAGCTGAGTTTTTCGGAAACAGGGTCGACAGGGTATACGACGTGGGTGTCGCGGGAATCCACCGGTTGTTTTACAATAAAAACGCTATAGACAGGGCCGGTATCATTATCGTGGTTGCGGGCATGGAAGGGGCGCTCGCCTCGGTCGTCGGGGGTGTTTCGGGAAAACCGGTCATCGCCGTGCCAACCAGCGTCGGATACGGGGCGTCCTTCGGGGGGATAACCGCCCTCCTGGGAATGCTGAATTCGTGCGCTCCCGGCGTCGTCGTGGTAAACATCGACAACGGTTTCGGCGCCGCCTACTTTTCCACGCTCCTGAATAACAGGGAGGGGAGGAACAATGAAGCCGAAGCGAAATCCTGAAGTAAACTGGCGGCTGGAGAAGGGTTTGTACGAGAATGCAAGAGAGGAGGCGAAAAGAGGGGGAGATTACGAGGATATCGGCGTGCTCACTCTCATGGCCGGAAATTCGATCCACCAGCTCAACCTGGTGGGAGCGGAAATATGGCTCAGGATAAACGGGATTGCCGCGGTGGATACTATCGTGAAAGAAATTGCAGAGATCTTCGAGGTCGACTCGGAAGAGATGAAGGGTGATGTGGTCGAATTTTTAAACTCCATCAGGGAGCGTGGCTGGATTACCATTGAATAGAATATACTCGGGAAAGAGTATCCTCTTCTTCGACTGTTTCTCCGGCATAAGCGGCGACATGGCCTGCGCGGCCCTTGCCGACCTTTCGGGACGCGAGGATGTGGGTGCGCAGGTGGCACGGGATCTTGGCCTCCGGGGCGTCAGTGTCGATGTCGTCGATAGAACCTCTTCGGGGATTTCGGGAAAGGGCTTCCAAGTAACCACGAGCTCCCGGGACGCGGTCCCCCGAAACCTGGAGGTCATCAGATCCCTCTTCGAGGATTCGAAGCTCCCGGAGGAGGTGGTTGCCGGCTCCATCGAGGCGTTCAGGCGCCTTGCACATGCGGAATCGGTCATCCACGGAGTTTCCCCCGGGGAAGTGCATTTTCATGAGGTCGGTGCGGTAGACTCGATCGTGGATATCGCCACCTTTTTCTCTTACCTTAACCTTTTGAAACCCGATCTCGTCTACTGCTCGGATCTGCCGCCGGGGCGGGGGTCCATTAAAACGGATCACGGAACTTACCCTGTCCCTGCTCCCGCCACGCTTGAACTGTTGAAGGGGACGGGGGCGGTGTTGCGGGAGGCCGAGTTTCAGGGGGAGGCTGTTACGCCGACGGGCGCGGCGCTCATCGTTTCTGCAGGAGCGAAGTTTCAACCGGCGCCATCCTTCACCGTTACCGGCACGGGATACGGGATCGGCCGCATGGTAATACCGGAAAGGCCGAACGTTCTTCGCGTAATCCGGGGAGAGGCGCTGTTCTCCCCGTCAGGAGACCGGGCCGTTATCATGGAAACGAACGTCGATGATATGAATCCCCAGCACGTGGAGATCCTCATGGAGAGGATGTTCGAGATGGGAGCGCTCGACTTCTACGTAACCCCGGTTCAGATGAAGAAAAACAGGCCGGGATGGCTCTTTACCGCCACCGTGGGGGAGCAGAATATCGGCGGGGCCCTGTCGGCGCTGTTCTCGGTCACCCCGACGACGGGTGTCAGGATTACCGAGGCGGGAAGGGTAAAGCTCAAAAGGTCTGTCGAAAATATTAAGACCTCCTATGGTCCTGTGGCCGTAAAAGTCATCGAGTATCCCGACGGATGGAAACGGGCGGTTCCCGAGTATGAGGATATAAAGAGGATCACCGCGGGGGGAACCGTGGCGATTCCGGAGCTGTTAAGAGAGGTGGATCGGGCTTGGCGAGAAGAAAAGTAAATTTCGAGTGCGTTGAGTGCGGGTACGTTTCGCCTGGCTGGCTCGGCAGGTGCCCGCAGTGTGAGACGTGGGGAAGCCTGCATGAGGTTGATGCGGTAAAGGCCGGAAAGAGCCAGCCGAGAAGAAGCGCCTCGGGGGGGAAAGCGGCTCCTCTGGCGAACATACCCGTTGAGGAAGCCGATAGGCTCAATTCCACCATTCAAGAGTTCGACAGGGTCCTGGGAGGCGGCCTGGTACGGGGTACCTGCATCCTCGTTGCGGGGGACCCGGGAATCGGAAAGTCGACCCTCCTGCTCCAGGCATCATCGGCCCTCGAGGAAAAGGGGCACAGCGTCCTCTACGTCTCCGGCGAGGAGTCGGAGAGGCAGGTGAAGATGCGGGCGAAGAGGCTGCGCGTCAGGGGGGATATCCTCTACTTCCTCTCCGAGACCAACGTCGAGGCGATCACCGCCGTCATGGAGAAGCTGAACCCGAAGATGGTGGTGGTAGATTCCATACAGACCCTTTTTACCGATTTTGCCCAGGGGGTTCCCGGCTCGGTGTCGCAGGTCAGGGAGTCATCGGCTCTCCTCATCAATCATGCGAAGGTGCGGGGGATACCCCTGCTCCTGGTGGGGCACGTTACCAAGGAAGGGGCGATAGCGGGACCGAAGCTTCTGGAGCACATGGTCGACGTGGTGCTCTATTTCGAGGGGGACAAGGGCCACCAGTACCGGATACTCAGATCCGTGAAAAACAGGTTCGGCTCCGTATCGGAAGTGGGCATTTTCGAGATGAAGGAGGATGGCCTGAAGGAGGTACCAGACCCGTCGGGAGTCTTCTCGGGACGGAATCATGGCGAGATTCCGGGCATGGTGGTGTATCCCGCCCTCCACGGTTCACGGACGATAATGATCGAAGTCCAGGCCCTGGTTGCCAAAACCTACCTCCCCGTGCCGCGAAGGGTGGTGGTGGGGCTCGACCTGTCCCGGTCCCAGATTCTTTCGACCATCGTCGAGAAGCATTGCGGGGTGAAACTGTTCAACGCAGACATCTATCTGAACGTGGCAGGGGGGTTCAAGATAGATGAGACGGGGTCGGATCTTGCCGTTGTGCTCGCCTTGCTCTCCGGGGTCCTCGAGGTTCCCGTGCCGCAGAACGTGACCGCATTTGGCGAGGTCGGCCTGGGCGGCGAGGTGAGGGGTGTTCAGCTACCCGCCCAGAGGATCGGGGAGGCCGTCAGGATGGGATTTTCGAGGATCCTTGTGCCCGACACCCAGCACGAGTCCTCCCACAAGAGCGTGAATGGAGTGGAACTGCTTCCCGTCCGCAACGTGAGAAAGCTTTCGGAGATTTTTGGATGAGACGTTTGAACATTGTTTTCATATCCCTTTCTCTCTTTCTTTTCTCTCAGGTTTGTGCCGGGAAGAGCCAGGATCTCACCATCCTTTTTACCCAGAGCGTTCAGGGGGAGCTTTACCCCTGCGGGTGAAAGGAGGGTCGTCTTGGCGGTCTCGCCAGGAGAAAAACGGTCCTGGACCGGGAAAGGGAAAAGGGAGGCGGCTACCTCCTCGTCGATGGGGGAGATATGCTCTACTCGCCCGACCGGAAGAAAAACACTTCTCTTGCGCACCTTACCCTGAAAGGGGAGACCTTTTTTGCAGGCTTGAAGGCGATGGGTTACGATCTCTTCGTCCCCGGTGAGCTCGACCTCAAAGTCGGGATCGGGACGCTTGACGCGTTATGCCGTGTGGTGGGTATCGAGGCGGTACAGCTCAACCTCTACAGGCAGGGCGAAAGAATATTCAAGGGTTCGAAGAAGATCAGGAAGTCGGGCGTCGATATTCTGGTAACGGGCGTGATAGCCGAGGAATTCATAAAGGATGAGTACAGGACCTGGTCCGGCATAGAGGCGAGAGAGCCCCGGGAGGAGCTGGAAAATCTGTGGAAAGAGAGGGGGGGGGAGGCTGATCTTTTCGTCATTGTCAGCCACATGCCGGAGAGAAAAGAGAGGCTGCTCGCGCGGTCCCTCGCCACTCCCGCGGTTTTTTTGAGCGCACACGCAGGGCCCCGGGGCAACCCCGTTGTGGAGGGCAAGAGTGTCATCCTCTCCCTGCCTGACCGGGGGAGGTATGTGGGGAAAGTCACGCTCCGGGCTAAGGCCGGGGCCAACGCCCCCTCTCCGGCGTACTCTCTTCCCCCCGAAAGCCGAGATGTCGACATGGTGAGCAGGGATAAGGAAGCAGGGGTGCGTTTTGAAAGGTTATCCCTTGACGAAGGCGTAGCCGGGGAAGAAAAGATGGAAGCGCTCCTTTCTGCATACAGGGAAAAAATCAGGAGCCTGCGGCATGATTTCCCGGGTGATGGCGGGTACCGGGGATTTTCCTACTGCAGAGATTGCCACGCCGAGCGGAGCAGGCGGTGGTTGTCGAGGGCCCATTCACGGGCCTTTGGGACCCTCGCCGCCAGGGGGGAGGAGATGAACCCCGATTGCCTGGTGTGCCACACGACCGGGTTCGGGGAAGGGGGGTATCGCCCCCTCGGGGACAAAAGGAGTGAACTCGAGGGAGTGGGGTGTGAGGAGTGCCACGGTCCCGGCGAGGGACATCCGGGCAAAGAGCTCACTGTCCCCGGGGAGAAAGATTGCAGAAGGTGCCACAACCGCGGGGAGGAGTGGGATTTTGCGGATGCCCGGAGGAAAATTGGGTGTGAGGGAAAGTGAGCAAGTACAGGAGGAAAGACCATTATTACCGGAAAGCAAAGGGTGAAGGGTACCTTTCCCGCGCGGCCTATAAACTCATCCAGGTAAATTCAAAAGCCAAAATAATCAAGAGGGGGGACGTGCTGGTAGATGTGGGGTGCAGTCCGGGAGGCTGGTCCCAGGTCGCGCTTGAAGCTGTCGGCGCGAAGGGAAAGGTTATCGGCATCGATATCCTCGACGATTGCGCCATACGGAGCGATAACTTCCAGTTCTTAAACCGTGACGTCATGGATGATGGCTGTGCTGAGTATGTCCTCAAGCTCGCCGGTGGAAAGGTCGACGCGGTGATCTCCGATGCCGCTCCGAATACGACGGGAGTCAAGTTTACTGACCATGCAAGGTCCGTGGACCTGGTTGCGGGTGTCCTTGAGTTTGCCGCCAAAGTTCTCAGGCGGGGGGGGAATTTTCTCGTGAAGGTCTTCGACGGTCCCGATACCGGGGAGCTCTTGCGTGAGATGAAAAAGCTCTTCGAATCCGCTTCGCGGCTGCGGCCCGGTGCGACGCGGAAAGAGTCCTTCGAAATTTACCTGATCGGAAAAGGTTTCAGGCCGGGGGGCCGGGAGGAGGTCAATTGACAGTGGTGGTATTTGCCATATACTATCTCTGAGAGTTTACGAAGATGAATGTTCGCGATGCGTACGCCTACATAGGATCCGACATGGAAAGGGTCGAAAAGGCCCTGATGGACAACCTTGCCTCAAATGCCGCCCTCGTACCCCTGGTGGGAGAATACATAACCATATCCGGAGGAAAACGGTTCAGGCCCGCGATACTCCTTTTGTGCGCGCGCGCCCTCGGGTACCGCGGCCGGAGGGCGATCGATTTTGCCTGTGTAACCGAGTACATGCATACCGCCTCTCTGCTTCACGACGACGTCGTCGACAACGCGCCGATGAGAAGGGGGAAGGAGAGCGCCAACTCTCTGTTCGGCAACAAGATAAGCATCCTCGTCGGTGATTTTCTCTTCGCAAGGGCTTCGGAAATCATGGTAAAGGACGGGGATCTCGATCTTCTCGGGATCTTCTCCAGGACCCTGGTCCAGCTGTCCGAGGGAGAGGTACTCCAGTTGACCAGCAGCTCATCCCCCGATATCTCGGAGGAGGCCTATCTCGAGATCGTGTTCAACAAGACGGCTTCCCTCATATCGGCGGCGAGTGAAACCGCCGCCGTCATAGCCAGGGGCGACGGGAAAACGAGAAGATCCCTGTATGAATACGGGAAAAACGCGGGGATAGCGTTTCAGCTCATGGACGACATAATCGATTATCTCGGCTACGAAGGGGAGACGGGAAAGAAAAGAGGGCAGGACCTCATCGAAGGAAAGGTAACCCTCCCCCTCATACACACCCTTTCCACCTGCTCCCGGAAAGACCGGGCAAAAATAGTCGGGCTTCTCAGAAGAGAAAAGACCGCCAGAGTTCTCGATGGGATCATTGATACGGTCATCGGCAATGGCGGGATCGATTACTCGCGAGAAAGGGCCCGTTTTTTCGTTGAGAAGGCAGTCACCTATCTCAAAGGGATACCCTCCTCGAAGGCCAAGAAAGCCCTGGTCTCCCTCACACGGTATATCGTCGAAAGAAACAGGTAATGGCCGTAAGAGTCAAAATTTATCCCGGCGGAAGAGAAGTTGAGGCGAGAGAGGGGATGTCGCTCACCGACGTGCTCCTTGAAAACGGTGTGTTCATCGAGACCCTCTGCTCCGGGAGGGGGTTTTGCGGGCGGTGTCTCGTCAAAATCCTCCGGGGTGCCGGCGATCCCGGGGAGGTGGAAAAGAGGATCCTGGGTGATGAGGGAACCGGGGCCGGGCTTCGACTGGCCTGCAGGACGACAATCGGTGAAGACCTGGAGATCGAGGTCTTGACCGAGGGCTTGCCGATCCCTGCCGGCTGGACCGCAGATCCCGGTTTTGAAAGGCCTTCCTTTACCCTCCAGTCGATCGAGGAGGGGAATTACGTTTTCAAGGCCGGAGAGCAAAGGGTATTTCTGGGGAAAGTTCCGGACCCCGTTCTGGGGGTGGCCGTGGATGCGGGGACAACGACGATAGAGGCCATCCTCGTGGACCTGAAAGAGGGAACGGTGAAGGGAGAGGCGCGGGAGATGAACCGCCAGGCCAGTGCCGGAACGGATATCATCTCGAGAATCTCATACGGTGTCAAAAGCGACGGGAACAGGGAAAACCTCAGGAAGGCCCTCATCGCGAGCATCGACAGGGCAACAGCAGGCCTTATAGCCCGGGCGGGTGCGGCGGGGGAAAATGTCGTTGCCTGCGCCCTGTCGGGGAATGTATTCATCGTTCACTCCCTCCTGGGGAAGTCACTGAAGGGCCTCTCGGCGTTCCCTTTCAGCCCACCCCTCACCGATACCCTGTTGCTTTCCGACTCCATCCCCCTGTCGATGAGCGAAAAGGGGTGTGTCCTCATCTATCCCGCACCGGGGGCATTCATCGGGGGAGACCTCGTGGCCGGAGTCATTTCCCTCTCCCTGGACGAGATCGGGGCACCGGCTCTACTCATCGATATCGGGACCAACACCGAGGTCCTCCTTCGAAAGGGCAAGAGATGGATTGCCGCCTCCGCTCCCAGCGGCGGGGCTTTTGAAGGGGCCGAGATGAAGTGCGGGAAACTCGCCGTTGCGGGGGCCGTAACGGGGTGTTCCTTCGACAAAGAGCTCCTGCTCAACGTCGTCGGGGAGGGGGAACCCGATGGCATATCGGGAAGCGGCATCGTATCGCTCGTATCACTCCTTCTCTCCCTTGAGCTCCTCACCCCCGACGGGAGGCTGCTGTCTCCCGCCGAGGCACGGGGGATAGCCCCGCAGTCCCTGGTCTGGCGGCTCGCCGAAATCGACGGGGAAGGGGCCTTTGTCCTGTATATACCCGGAAGGGGAGGCAGACCCGTGTACCTGGGCCAGCGTGACGTGAGGAACTTCCAGGTAGCGAAAGGGGCGATACGGGCAGCCCTCGAGACCGCCCTCGAGGAGCTTGGCCTTGATCCCATCGATGTGGAAAGGGTTTATGTGTCGGGGGCTTTCGGGAAAGAAACGGAGGAGCATGACCTGATCAGGGCGGGAATTTTTCCGCCCGAGTTCCGGGAAAAGGTCATCAAGGCGGGAAACACCTCCCTGAAGGGCGCCTATCTCTCCCTGGTGGAGGAGGAGGGCATGAAAAGGGCGAAGGATTTTGTCGAAAAGGTGTCTGTGATGCACCTGGGCGGCAACAGTCGCTTTTCTCAAAAATTCATCGAACACATGAATTTCTGACCTGGTCTGGCCAAAAATCCCGGGGACGTATCGACAAGCACCCCCGGGGGGGACTGGTTGCTCCCGCGTTTTTCGACGCCCTGTTAATTGTTCTCTTCTTTATCCTGGGAGATAATGGCGTCGAGTTTGTCCAGCGTAGAACCCAGATACATGATGAGAAAGACACACAAAAGGGCAAGGAGGCCCAGCCCGACAGACATAAGAGGGGACACGCTCTTGGGCTGATCCCAGTAGATGATGATCCCGTAAACCGATATTCCGATAAATACCGATGCTGCCAGGTTGAGCAGAAACTGTACGAGGAACCTCTTCTTTTTTGGAGACATTCCCTTGCCGGAAAAATTGATTTAGTAAGTTTACCCTTTTTCCGCAGCCCTGTAAAGGGCGTGGCGCCGGGTTGACATGGCGCAATGGCCAAAACTATGATTTAGAATAAAAAATCGTCCCCATCCTGCGCGGACCGCTTGCTGCGGGTCTTCTTCGCCTGGAAGGATCATTGACGGAATGTGGGGCACTATTGGCGGTTGCCGCTCTATGACAGGGCTAAAATACATTTCCTGGTTCAACGTCTTGTCTCTTTGTCTCTTTGCCGGTGTCGCTTACGCCGGGGGGGATACACACGTTGTGGACGTTCGCGGCAGGACGTTTCGCTGCGGCAACTACTACCGCATCGTCTCTCTTGCCCCGAATATCACGGAGATCCTCTTTTTCGTGAAGGCGCAGGGGCTCCTCAAGGGTGTAACGAGGTTCTGCAATTACCCCGAGGAAGCGAAAAAGATTGAGAAGGTGGGGGGCATAAGTGACGTGGACGTCGAGAAGATTATCTCCCTGGAGCCGGACCTGATCATCGCAACGAAAGATGGCAATCCGCGACGGGTTGTCGATTTTCTCGAGGCGGCCTCGATACCCAGCTTTGTGATAAATCCACGGAATATAGAGGAAATTATCGACTCTATGGAAAAGATCGCATGTCTTACCGGCGGATCCATCGATGTGTTTGGGAAGATCGAGTCTATCAGGGGGGAGTTTATGCTGCGCAGGAGAAGGGAAAGTGGGGGAGGGCCCCGTGTTCTCTTTCTCGTCTCCCGGAGCCCCATGATCGCTGCCGGGAAGGACACCTTTATCAACGAGATGATCCTTTTTTCCGGGGGAATAAACGTGGTCGAGGATTTTGACATATCCTATCCGCGCCTCGGTGTTGAGATCATTCTCTCCCTCTCTCCGGATATAATCTTCGCGGTAACCTCGATGGGTGGGGAGGTGGGTGACGGCCAGCTCAAGAGGATAAGGGACATAGCGGGAAGGGGGCGGATCCAAATCATCGCCGTTGATCCCGATATCTATACGAGGCCGGGGCCGCGCCTGTTTCAGGGTATGCGTGAAATTGAGGAGATCTTGGACAGGACCAGGTGATGTGGAACAAGAATCAGAAGATCTTTTTTCTCGTCTCCCTGGGCATATTTATCTCTGCCTCGGTGCTCTATCTTTTCGTTGGTCCCTACCGGGTCGGCACCCGTGAGGTGCTCAACGGGATCGTCTCCTTTCTTACCCTCGGAAAGGGCGAGACCCCGGGAGCACGGGTGGTTCTCGAACTCAGGATACCGAGGATGATTCTCGCCCTTCTGGCCGGCGGCTCTCTCGCCGTGTGCGGTTCCATATTCCAGACGGTGCTGGGAAACCCTCTTGCCGACCCGTATATTCTGGGAGTATCGGGGGGCGCCGCCGTCGGTGCGGTTCTCTCCTTCATGGTTTCCCGGAACGTGTCGGGGGGTGTTTTCCTCCCCCTTTTCGCATTTCTGGGAGCGGCGATTTCGGCTTTTGCCGTTTACGCGCTGGCCGGTGTCGCCGGGAAGAGGTCAAGGGGAAGGCTCATCCTGACGGGGGTAATCGTGGCGGCTTTCATGAATGCCATTATTCTCCTGCTGATATCCGTCATACCTCCGGGCAGGATCCCCGGTGCGCTGTTCTGGCTCATGGGAGACCTTTCCAACGCCACGCCCGGCAGCGTTCGGCTCCTTTTCCCGCTCGTTCTGGTCTCGACGTGCGTTTTGCTGCTCATGGCCCGGGGGCTGGACCTTATGCTTCTGGGCGATGAAACTGCCCTGCAGAGCGGCCTCGAGGTCGAAAGGTTCAAGACGATCCTGTTTGTGGTAGTGTCGTTTCAAACGGGGGCCGTCGTTTCCATTTCGGGCCTCATCGGATTCGTGGGACTGATCATACCCCACGTGGTCAGGAAATTTACGGGATCGCTCCACGGGTGGGTCATCTGCGGGAGTTTTCTCCTGGGTGGCGCTTTCCTCATCGTTTCCGATGTCATCGCCAGGTCGGTCCTCGCTGCGGGAGCGATGCCTATCGGCGCGATTACAGCCCTCTTCGGTGCTCCCTTCTTCATCTATATCCTCCGGAGGAGGATCTGATGGGCGAGGCGATGTTCTCCCTCAAAAACGTGGCGTTCAGCTACGGGGCGCGTCCCCTCTTTTTCGGCCTGAACTTGGCCGTAAACAAAAGGGACATGGCCTTCGTCCTCGGGGAGAACGGGTCGGGAAAGTCGACGCTCCTTAAAATTATCTGCGGCATACTCACGCCGTCGTCCGGCGACGTGGAGGTAAGCGGCAGGAATATCTTTTCCCTCGGGAAAAGGGAGCGGGCCGCTCTGGTTTCCTACGGCGGGGACGAGGTGCCTGCGGACTTCCCGCTCACCGTTTTTGACTTCGTCTCCCTCGGGAGGTTCCCCCACCGGGGTTTCTTCGGCTCCTTCCGCTCCGATGACCGTGAGATGGTGGAAAAAGCGATGGAAATGATGGAAATCGCCTCCTTCCGGAACCGGTACCTGCAGGAGCTCTCGGCGGGGGAGAAACAGCGGGTGTTTCTTGCCCGGGCAATTGCGCAGGATGGAGAGCTGATGGTCCTTGACGAGCCTGCGGCTCACCTGGACATGAGAACCACGGTGAAGATATTCGGCATACTCACACAGCTGGCGCAGGGGGGGAAAACCGTAATCGTCTCGTCACACGATGCGAACCTCACGGCCCGTTACAGCAGGTCCGTTTTCATCCTGAAATCCGGGAGCCTGGTTGCCTGCGGGCCCAGAGATCAGGTCCTCACGGAGGAAACGATCAGGGAAGCTTTCGGTGTGGAAGTTCGCGTCGATGCAAACCCTTCCGATGGGACTCCCAGAATAACCATTGTCGAGTAAAACGTTTTGCACCAGAACGTCTTTTCGGCTTTCTCTGTGGATGACCTGTGGGATATTGCCGCCGGAGCTGCGGGGTCCGGCCCTTTATTGCGGACCCGGGGAGATTCGGCTGACGGGTCGATGCACATTTATGTTTTTCTTGAAACGATAAAGGGATAGTATAATGATATGTTAAGTTAGGTAGCGAGGATGCGATGAGGCAGGAAAAAATAGACTACATCCGCGGAATGCTCGAGGGCCAGTTGCATGACCTCCTGGGGGAGGCAGTTAAGACCATCAACGATATGACGGGCGATAATGCCCCTTTTCCCGACCCGACGGACAGGGCACTGCTCGAGTCGGACAGAAATTTCATGCTCAGGATCAGGGACAGGGAGAGAAAGCTGATAGTGAAAATACAGGAAGCGCTGAAGAGGATCGATGACGGGACATACGGGGTGTGCGAGGATTGCGGGGGGAGTATTTCAGCGAAACGTCTCATGGCGAGACCCGTCACCACCATGTGTTATGACTGCAAGGTCGATTCAGAAGAAGAGGAAAGAGAATAATCCAGCAATAGACGCCAGCCGGAGGTAATAATGCCTGAGCTGCGAAAAGACCCCATTACGGGCAGGTGGGTCATTATCTCTACGGAAAGGGCAAAGCGGCCTCACGATTTTGCCAGGGATGACGCGAAGAGAAAGGGCGGGTTGTGCCCCCTCTGTCCCGGTAACGAAAAGATGACCCCACTCGAAGTGTATGCAATCAGGGAAGATGGATCTCTCCCGAACCGCCCCGGCTGGAATATACGGGTGGTGCCCAATAAGTTTCCTGCCCTCATGATAGAGGGCGACCAGGGAAAGGGCGCAGAGGGGATATACGACAGGATGAACGGAATCGGGGCTCATGAGGTCATACTCGAGACGCCCGACCATGAAAAGGACATATTCGATTTTGACACGAAGGAAATTGAAAACGTTGTTATCGCATACAGGGAGCGGGTTTTGGACCTGAAGAAGGATTTACGCTTCAAATACGTCCTGGTCTTTAAAAATCACGGAGAGGAAGCAGGCGCGTCCCTCGAGCACAGCCATTCCCAGTTGATCGCACTCCCCATCGTACCGAAAAGGGTTTCAGAGGAGATAGTCGGTGGATACAACTATTTCCGTTTTCGAGACCGCTGCGTATACTGCGATATCGTTGACCAGGAACTTTCAGCAAAGGAGCGGATCATCGACGAGAATGCGGACTTCGTTTCCGTTGCCCCCTATGCGCCGAGGTTTCCCTTTGAAACCTGGATAATTCCGAAAAAGCACAGCGCCGTGTTCGAGACAACCGATAACGCTGAGCTTTCCTCCTTTGCCGAGTTGGTCCTCCTTACACTCAGGCGATTGAACGCCGTCCTCTCAAACCCGCCCTTCAATTTCGTGATCCACGCGTCTCCATTCAACGTGGGTGAGATCGAGCATTATCACTGGCATCTGGAAATTATCCCGAAACTGACGAAGATAGCGGGTTTCGAATTCGGGTCCGGATTCTATATCAACCCAACCCCCCCGGAAGAGGCGGCCCGGTACCTGAGAGAATCATCTTCATGATATTTTTTTCGCCAAGGTAGTGATATGAAAGTGCTTGTCGTATCTTCGGAAATGGTGCCTTTTGCGAAAACGGGGGGTCTTGCGGACGTAACAGGAACCCTGCCGAAGATGCTCATGAAAAAGGGCCTGGAAGTCGCCTGCATTCTCCCGAAGTACCGGTCGGTGACCGGGGAGCGATATTCGCTCGAAAACACCGGCGTGAAGATCAGGGTGCCGATCGGCAACAGGGCGGAGGAGGGCGGTATTCTCTCTACCGTCCTGGGCGGCGGGTTGAGCTGTTATTTTATTGAAAACGAAAGGTATTTCAACAGGGAGTATCTGTATGCCACAAAGGACGGGGATTACGTCGACAATGCCGAGCGGTTCATCTTTTTTACGAGGGCCGTTTTCGAGTTTATCGTCAGCCGGGGAACCCGGTTCGATATCATACACTCCAACGACTGGCAGACCGCCCTCATCCCCGTCTACCTGAGGACCCTCTACAGCGGCTTCGACATCTTTGCGGAAACGGCATCTGTCTTTACGATACACAACCTGGGGTATCAGGGCCTCTTCTGGAGCCACGACATGCCCCTGACCGGTCTGGGGTGGGAGATGTTTACCCCGAGAGCCCTGGAGTTTTACGGAAAGATGAACTTCCTGAAGGGGGGGCTCGTTTTTTCCGATGTGCTCAATACGGTGAGCGAGACCTACGCAAAGGAAATTCAGACGGCCGAATTCGGCTTCGGCCTCGATGGTGTGCTCTACGGGGAGAGGGAAAACCTCTTCGGGATTCTCAACGGAGTCGATTATGAAATCTGGAGCCCTGAGTCGGACGGATACATACGGGCAAATTACACCAGAGATGATCTGTCGGGGAAGGTTGAATGCAAAAAGGACCTCCTGCAGGAATACGGCTTCGCTGTCTCCGATGTGGAAACCCCGGTGATCGGGATAATTTCGCGCCTCGTGGCCCAGAAGGGTTTTGACATCCTCTACGAGATAGGAAGCGAGCTTGCAGGTCTCGATGTGAAGTTCGTCATACTGGGGACGGGGGAGAGGAAGTACGAGGATTTCTTCCTGGAGATGGCCGCAAGATACCCTTCCAAATTCGGCGTGAAGATTGCCTACGATGATGCTATCGCCCACAAGATAGAGGCGGGAGCCGATATGTTTTTGATGCCATCGCTGTATGAGCCCTGTGGCCTCAACCAGATCTACAGCCTCAAGTATGGGACGGTTCCCGTTGTGAGGAATACGGGGGGGCTTGCCGATACGGTCGTAGATGTCGATGAGGACCCGGAGAGGGGAACGGGTTTCAAGTTCTCCCGTTACCGCGCAACCCATCTTTTTGGTGCCATTGTCAGGGCCCTTTCTTGGTATCATAAAAAAGAGGAATGGAAGGAAATGATGGTACGGGGAATGGAGCTGGACTTCTCGTGGGACGTTTCCGCATCGAAGTACGTTGAGCTCTACAAAAAGGCCCTCGAAAAGAGGGGTGTCCACACTTATGAATAAGCACGGAAGTTCTTCCATTGAGATAGTTTCCAGGATCGTCGAGGTATCGAATTCAAACATACAGGTTGAAAACAGGCTGAAGTTCATATGCGACATCCTGTCACGGGAGTTCGCGGTCGATTGTGTCTGTATTTACAAGCTCCCGGCCCACTCCCTCTATCTCGAGCCGTGGGTATCCTCGACCATATCCGTTGAAGACTGTCTCCACCAGGATTTCAAGGTAAGGCTGGGCGAGGGGGTTTCCGGCATGGCAGCGTGGAAGAGGCAGCCTCTGTTCGTCGAAGACCTGCAAAATACCCCCCCGGGAGTCTCGGTGGTTCCGTCGGAAACAAGGGATTTTGTTTCCATATATTCGGTTCCCGTGAAGGACGACGTGTACCTGTACGGCGCGATGAATTTCTCTTCACGGAAGAAGAGGGATTTTAGCGCAAGGGAAAAGGATATCATCAGGGTAGCCTCAATGGAGGTTGCCGGCGCCATCAGGAATTCACGGCTTTACCGGGATGCCCGCAAGAGGGTCTCCGACCTGCTCACGCTCAACGAGATATCGCGCGCCATAACCTCTTCCTTCAGGCTCAGCGATATTGTTAACTACGTGACGCGGACGACGACGAGGATAGTCGAGGCAGACGGATGTTCCCTCAGGCTGTACAATCACGCAAAAAAGTCATGGGAACTTCAGGCCGAGGAAGGTTTCGTCCAGAGGGGGCTGGCGAGAGAACCGAGGCAGGTCGGCAGGAAGATCGCCACCTACATTCTGCGGGAAAAGAGACCCCTGCTCATAAATTCTCTTGAAGACTCTCACTACTACCGTGAGCTGAAGAGCAAAGGGGTCTCGTCTTTTCTGGGTGTCCCGATTGTTTCGAAAGGCAAACCTCTGGGGGTCATACTCTATTACCGGTTCGGCGAGGGAGAAACCACCTTCGATCACGAGTGCCTCAATCTCGTTCAGACCATTTCTACCCTCCTGGCAAACGTCCTGGAAAATGTGAAGATGTACAAAGAGGCAGCGGACCTTGCCAGGGAGAACCAGTTTAAAGTGAAACGCCTCCAGACCCTCTACGACGTGGCCCGAACACTCATGTCAACCATAAAGACGGAAAAGTTGCTCAGAGTCATGCTCGATTCCCTCACTTCCCCCGGAGGCTTGAACTATTCCCGGGCGATCCTCTTTCAGATCTCCGCCGACGGAAAGCTCCTCGTGCCGAAAATGGCTTTCGGCCCGGTTACGAAAAAGGACGCGAACGAGCTGAGAAAACTCTACAAGAAGGTGGAAGACGCGGGGGCCAAAAGCGAGCAGCTCGGCAGGCTTCAGGAGAAGTTCTGGAAGCAGGTTGCCGATTACCGCATCCCCCTCTCCTGGAATGACGAATGCGTGATAGCGAAGGCTGTTTGCGAGGGAAAAGCGGCAACCTCCACGGAGGGGTGCAAGAGAGTGCTGAAATTCCCGGACAGCTTCTGCTCCCTTCATGCAGACTCCTTTGTCGTGGTTCCCATGCTGGTAAAGGGGACGGTACGGGGGGCGGTTTACGTTGACAACATGTTCAGGGAGCGGGAGCTCACGGAGGAGGATATCCACCTGCTGACCATGTTTGCCTCGGAAGCGGGGCTTTCGCTGGAGAACTCAGAGCTCTACGAGAACCTGGAGAAGGCGCTGAGCGCCCTTCAGAGCACGCAGGACAGGCTGATTCAGAGTGAAAAGCTCGCTGCCCTCGGTGAGATGGCTGCCCAGCTTGCACACGAGATCAAAAACCCGCTGACGGTTGTGGGTGGTTTTGCCTCGCGTATGCTGAAGAAGATCCGGCTGGAAAAGGTCGACATTGACCCGAAGTCAATCGTGAACTACGCCAGGGTGATCGTCAAGGAGGTCAACAGGCTGGAGAGGATATTGAACGAGACCCTCTATTTCAGCAGGGTGGAGAAGAGGCCCACCTTTGAATCCGTCGAGATGCATTCTCTTATCAGGGAAGTGCTCGCCCTTTTCCGTGAGGAGTTCGAGGAAAACTCCATAGAGGTGAGGACATCTTTTTCAGGCGATGTCGACACGATAAATGTCGACCCGGACCAGATCCGTCAGGTGGTCTGGAATATCATCTCAAATGCCGAGCTCGCAATGGAGAGCGGAGGGATCTTAACGGTTAAAACCAACAGGATAAACGATCCCTTCCCGGGAGTTGAGATCGTGATTTCGGATACCGGTGGCGGCATCCCCCCGGAGGTGACGGGAAATATTTTCAACCCTTTCTTCACCACGAGGCCCGGAGGGACGGGGCTCGGCCTGCCGATCGTGCACACGATCGTGACCAGGCACGGCGGGCTGATCAACCTCGACAACAGGGTGGGGGAGGGGGTTATCTTCCACGTGTTCCTTCCCGCGGAACCCGAGAAAATAGTCTACGAGCGGGAGAAGGAACTGATGTTCAGAGGTGGAATAGATGGATTCAAGGATGAAAGCGATCTCAGATAAGGTACGTGCCGGAGAGAGGATAACGGAGTCCGATGCGTTGTACCTCTTCCAGTCAGAGGATATCTTTTCGATAGGGGAAATGGCCTCCCTGGCAAACGAGAAAAAGAACGGGAATAATTCCTACTTCATCATCAACAGGCACATCAACCCCACGAATATCTGTGTGAACAGGTGCAAATTCTGTGCTTTCAGCAAGAACAGGGAGGAGGACCTCGCCTACGAGATGACCCTCGATGAGGTGGTTGCCAGGACGAAGGAGGCCGTTTTACAGGGAGCGACGGAGATCCACCTCGTGGGGGGGCTTCATCCTGATTGGCCTTTTGAAAGATATATAGAAATGCTCAGGGCGATAAAGCAGGTGTCGCGGGCCATGCATATACAGGGTTTCACGGCCGTTGAGATAGATTACTTTTCTCGGATTTCGGGTTATGGCATAGGGGAGGTTCTCGAACGGCTCATCGATGCAGGCCTCGGCAGCCTTCCGGGCGGGGGAGCAGAAATATTTTCCCCCACGGTGAGAGAAAAGATCTGTCCCGAGAAGATTTCCGGTGAACGGTGGCTTCACGTCATGGAGAGCGCCCACAAACGGGGGCTGCATTCAAACGCCACTATGCTCTACGGTCACGTAGAGGACTTTGCCCACCGGGTTCACCATTTGGAGCTTTTGCGCCGGGCTCAGGACAAAACGGGCATGTTCCAGGCCTTCATCCCCCTGGCGTTTCACCCGAAGAACACGGAAATCTCCAAGGGATTCACATCGGGCATCGATGATCTGAAAACCCTATCAATTGCAAGGATTTACCTGGACAACTTCGACCACATCAAGGCATTCTGGATAATGCTGGGAGAAAAAATTGCCCAGCTCTCCCTCATTTTCGGTGTCGATGACATCGACGGCACCGTGGTGGAGGAGAAAATCACCCACGCGGCGGGGGCGAAGACATCGGAAGAGCTCGCGGTGTCGGAAATCGTGGGCCTGATAAAACAGGCGGGAAGAACGCCGGTGCAGAGGGATACTCTCTACAACGTGGTGAAGGTGTGGAATTGATAGATGCGATCCTTTCCAGGGCTGTTTCGGGGAAGAGAATTTCCGACCCCGAGTGGAAGAAGCTATGGGATGGAGCCTCTCTCTTCGATCTGGGGAGGGCAGCCCACCAGCTCCGTCTCGCCAGGACTGACCCCCGGACGGTAACCTTCATCATAGACAGGAACATCAATTACACGAACGAATGTGTTTCCGGCTGTGCCTTCTGTGCGTTTTTCCAGAAACCCGGCTCGAAGGGGGGATACGTTCTCTCCCATGAGGAGCTCTATGACAAGGTGAAGGAGGCGAAAGAGCTGGGCGCCACCCAGATTCTTCTGCAGGGAGGGCTTCATCCGGGTCTTGACCTTGCCTTTTTCACGGGGATGCTCCGGTTTATCAAAGAGCACTTCGACATCAACATACACGGATTTTCACCTCCCGAGGTCCTGCACATCGCCCGCAAAGCAGACAGGTCTGTTGAAGATACACTCGCGGTGCTCGCCGATGCGGGCCTCGATTCCATTCCCGGCGGGGGCGCCGAAATTCTCGACGACCGTGTGAGGGGGAGGATAAGCCCGCACAAGATATCCGCATCGGGATGGATCGATGTCATGCGCAAGGCCCATGGCCTGGGGCTTCCCACCACGGCCACGATGATGTTCGGCAGTATCGAGGAGAGCGAGCACATCCTGAATCACCTGAGGCTCCTGAGAGAGCTTCAGGATGAGACAGGCGGGTTTACCGCGTTCATCCCCTGGTGCTTCCAGCCAAAAAACACCAAACTGTCAGGCTCTTCCGATTTCGCCGGACGAGAGGACACCTTCCTGCGCGGCGTTCCCGGGTACCTGAGGGTCCTGGTCCTCTCGCGGATATATCTTGATAATTTTCAAAATTTCCAGGTATCGTGGGTAACCATGGGGCTCAAGGTGGCCCAGATAGCGCTCTTTTTCGGCGCCAACGATTTCGGTTCGCTCATGATAGAGGAGAACGTGGTCCGCGCCGCCGGGGTAAGCTATCACAGCGAGATCGGAGACATTCTGGGCGCCATCCGGGGAGCGGGCTTTCATCCAGCAGTCAGAAACACGACGTACAGGATTCTTTATTCCTGTTGAATATAGACTGACCTCTGTGTTATTCGGACAGAAACCCGGCGGGCGTCGCGGAGGTGGGAGTGGCCTGGCACGAGAAATTGAAGGCGAGATTGCTGGTTCCCATATTCATCGTGCTTTTCGTGTCGATGGTTGCAACCCTCTCTTGGCTCTACTTTGTGGGGAGGGAACGGCTGCTCGAAAGAGCGGGCAAGGAAACGGCTCTGGTGAGTGAGGTCATAAAGGCCGGTATCCGGAATCAGATGATGGGAAAGTCGCCCGATGTGATCCAGGAGACCGTTCGCCTCATCCAGCAAGAAGCGGGGCTCAGGGAAGTTTCGATCGTAACGAAAAAGGGGGTCGTTGCCTACTCTTCCCGTGAGGACCGGGTGGGAAAAAAGATGGGGCAGCAAAGCAGCACATGCATGATATGCCATGGAAGCACGGGCCAGGCGGAAAAACACACGATTGTCATGAAGGAGGAGAGCGGTGAAAGGATATTCCGCTCCGTCAGTCCGATCGAGAACCAGATACAGTGCCGCAGCTGTCACGGGCGCGATGGAAATCTCCTCGGTGTCCTGATCGTCGATCAACACATAGGGAGTATCCTTCCCGACATAAAGGGTGTCCAGAAGTCCCTGGTTGCCTTCGGGTTAATAACGGTCGTCGTCATCGGGGGAATCCTTTTTCTAATCGTAGAAACCCAGGTGGTGAGGCCGCTCAGGATGATCATGGAGGGTGCGAAAAAAATCAGGGCCGGGAACCTCGATACGAGAATAGATCTGAACGTGCGGGGAGAGATGAGCGAGCTGGGTGGAGTCTTCAACTCCATGGTGGAGGGCATCGGGGAACGGATCGGGGAGATCGAGGAAAAAAATTTCGAGCTTGTCACGCTCTATTCGATGCTGGAGCGCATCACCAGGACCATCAATTTGAGCGAACTTCGAAGAATCGTCCTGGATATCATCATGGAGATGTTACACGGCGTGGAATACGGCGTCATCGTTATCCGGCTCGCCGATGAAGAGAGAGTCGAGCTGTATTCCCGGAGGGTCCATGACGAAAGGACAGTGGACATCGCATTCGATCCCGACGACGCAGAGGCATACCGGACTTCCATAAGCCCCGCCTTCATGAAGATGTGGCTCGCGGGGGGGCTTACGGAAGGCATATCCACCGATGGAGAAAGCGGCCTGCTGTTGCCCCTCGTTGTCAGGGAGAGGAGCCTGGGATTTCTCTATGCTCTAAAGGAGAAGGGCGGAAAGTTCACCGAAAGGGAGCGGGCATTCATGCACGCCCTGGTCTCTCATATTTCCGTGTCCCTTGCAAATTCCCGGCTCTACACGATTGCGATCACCGACGAGCTGACGGGAGCGTTCACCATAAGGTATTTCCAGCAGGCCCTCGAAGACGAGGTGGAAAAATGTCAGCGGTACGGGCAGAAGGTCTCTCTCCTCATGATCGACCTGGATGATTTCAAATCGGTCAATGACGGATACGGACATCCGGCGGGAGACAGGACGCTCAGGGATTTTTGCGGGCTCGCACGCGATGCAATCAGGGATGCGGACGTCCTGTGCAGGTACGGCGGGGAGGAGTTTGCCGTCATCCTCCCGGAGACGGACAGCAAAACTGCGATGGTCATTGCCGAGAGGATACGCCGGCGAACACAGGAGAGGGCTTTCGCTTTTGAGGGCAATGATATCAGGGTTACCGTCAGCGTGGGCGTGGCCTGCTGTCCCGGAGATGGCGCAAACGTCGGGGATCTTGTAAGTGCATCAGAAAGAGCGCTTTCCAGGGCGAAGGAAGAGGGTAAGAACAGGGTTGTGTCCTGGTAAACGGTAGAAGGTCGCAAGGAGTACAGGGTGCTCGATATCCGATACGTAAGGGAAAACATCGAAGCGGTCAGTGATGGGATGAAGAGAAGGCAGATGGAGCCGGACCTTGCCCCCTTCGTGGAACTTGACCGGAGAAGAAGGGAGGTTCTCTTCGAGGTGGAGAACAAAAGGGCCATGCGGAACAAAGCCTCCGAGGAAGTGGCGAAGATGAAGAGGGAAGGAGAGGACATTGTCGCCGTCACCCGGAAGATGCGGGACCTCTCCGGTGAGATAAAGGAGCTGGAGTCCGAGCTTTCCCTGGTCGAGGAAAAGCTCGAGGAGCTGATGATGGGCATACCCAACCTGCCCCACGACACGGTGCCGACGGGAACCACGGAAGAGGAGAACCTTGAAGTGAAGGTGTGGGGCGAAAAGCCCCGCTTCGACTTCGAGGTGAAAGATCACACGACGCTCGGCGAAGAGCTGGGGATCCTTGACTTTGAGAGAGCGGCCAAAATAACCGGCGCCCGGTTTTCGCTTTTGAAAGGCACCGGGGCCCTGCTCGAAAGGGCGCTGATAAATTTCATGCTCGACATGCACACCGGGGAGCACGGGTACACGGAGTACCTTCCGCCCTTCATGGCGAACAGGGAGAGCTTTATCGGGACGGGTCAGCTGCCGAAGTTCGAGGAGGATCTCTTCAGGGTCTCCGATACGGATTTTTACCTGGTTCCCACGGCCGAGGTGCCCCTTACCAATGTCGTCAGAGAAGAGATACTCAGGGAAGACGACCTTCCCCTGAAAATGACTGCCTATACGCCCTGTTTCAGAAAAGAAGCCGGGTCATACGGCAGGGACGTGAGGGGAATGATCAGGCAGCACCAGTTCAACAAGGTCGAACTCGTCAAGATAACCTCCCCCCACACGTCCTGGGACGAACTCGAGACGTTGACGCGCGATGCGGAGGAGGTGCTGCGAAGGCTCGGTCTCAGCTACCGGGTCGTTTCGCTCTGCACGGGCGACCTTGGATTCTCTGCGGCAAAAACCTACGATATCGAAGTCTGGGTTCCCTCGGAAGGGCGGTACCGGGAGATATCCTCCTGCTCAAATTTTACCGATTTCCAGGCGAGGAGGGCAAAGATACGGTACCGGGAGAGGGAAAGCAAAAAGGTACGGTTCTGCCATACCCTGAATGGCTCGGGCCTCGCCGTGGGGAGGACTGTCGTGGCGATACTCGAGAATTACCAGCAAGAGGACGGCACGGTAAAGGTTCCGGAGGCGCTCAAGGGGTACATGGGGGGGCTGGAGGTCATAGAATCAATCCGTTAGTCAAGAATCTCCTATTCTAATTGCATTGCGGAATTCGGATTGCGGAGTGCGGAATGAAAACCAGAACTTCAGAACAACAGAACAACAGAAC
>JABAOE010000548.1_pt2 | contig 56340 bp, 48 predicted proteins | sample 7062141 | NCBI WGS metagenome assembly JABAOE01 (sample SAMN14538627, study PRJNA623070) | marine sediment metagenome | biome: marine biome [ENVO:00000428]; feature: marine pelagic biome [ENVO:01000023]; material: deep marine sediment [ENVO:00002113] | place: India: Gulf of Khambhat ... | reverse complement strand
GGCTAATGTAACAAATTTACCTGCCTGCATTAATATTCCACTTTCGCCAGCAGGAATTAAAAAGCTTAAATAAGCTTTATATGCATCAACATTATCAACATCATCTCCAAATCCCGCTGATGATAGCAAATCAGCTTGTTGACCGAATAATACGTCTGCTCTGAATCCAAACAGATCCATAACTCCACCATCCATAGAAGGTGTTTTATCTATGGAAACTGTAAATGCATTAATGGAAAATGAATTATTCTCTTGGTTAAGAGGTCTTGATCCATCATCAAGATCAGCACCATCTTCTTTATCAAACACATATTGATAACTAGTATCAACATAAATACCTAAAGTAATAGAATCCAGAAAAGCGGAAACTTCTTCTGCTCCGGATTCACCAGCAACCGCACTAGTAACTGGAAAAGACAACATAATTGCCAATAAAGCAACAATTAATCTATTCATCTTCTAAACCCTCCTTTTAATTTTTAACTTAATCTCTCCACGACCGTTAATATTTTGGCCATGGAGAGCTAGTTTATAAATATTCATATTAAAGTCAACACAAAACTAATAATAATTTAAACTGAAGCCTGGAAATCAGGATATGCTTCCATACCATGCTCAGTAATATCAAGTCCTTTCATTTCTTCCTCTTGAGTAACTCTTAATCCCATTATCATCTTTATTCCCAAGAAAAGTATAACAGAACATATAACGGTGAAAGCTCCATATGCAATAACACCAATGAACTGTGTTACAACACTAAAATCAGACCCACCGAATATTCCAACAGCTAAGGTTCCCCAAATACCACAAACAAGGTGAACCGAAATAGCTCCAACAGGATCATCTATTTTGATACTATCAAAGAAAGTGACAGAAAATACCACAATAGCACCGGCAACAATACCTATCACTACAGCACTCATAACACTAACAACATCAGCACCCGCAGTAATACCAACAAGTCCGGCTAGTGCACCGTTTAGAACCATCGTTAAATCAGGCTTCTTAAATATCATCCACGAAACCAGCATCGCCCCGATTACACCCGCAGCAGCAGCTAGCGAAGTTGTCACTAAAACAAATGAAACAGGACCAGGATCGCCTGATAATACAGAACCACCGTTAAAACCAAACCAACCTAACCAGAGAAGAAATACTCCAATTGTAGGTAAAGGCAAGGAATGGCCTAGCATTGGCTTGAGTCCTTCTTTAGTATATTTTCCTAATCTCGGACCTAATATAATGGCACCAACTAAAGCACCCCAGCCACCGACACTGTGAACCAGGGTAGACCCAGCAAAATCATAAAAACCCATCTGATCTAACCATCCGCCGCCCCATTTCCATGATCCGGCGATTGTATAAACAAAAGTTACAAAAATAGTTGCAAACACGAAAAAACTGCCTAGTTTAATCCTCTCTGCGACAGCTCCTGAAACAATTGTTGCTGCTGTAGCAGCAAACATTCCCTGAAATAGAAAATCAGTCCAATATGAATATCCACCATCAGCATATGCAATTAATCCATCAGCTCCTTCCGGTGAAGCTAAACCCATACCAGCAAATCCGAAGAACTGGCCAATAGTAAAATCACCGGGATACATAAGATTAAATCCCATTAGGGCATATGTTAATAAACTCATTGAGATTATAAATGTATTTTTAAATAAAATATTTACTGTGTTTTTTGCTCTTACTAACCCGGCTTCCAAAGTAGCAAATCCCAGATGCATAATAAACACAAGGAATGTCGCAACCATCATCCAAATGTTGTTTGCAACAAATACCGCGTGTTCAGCTGTAACCACATCCTGGGCAAATGCAGAATATGAGCCAAGGATCACAAATGTTAAAGCTGACAAAATAAACAGTCGGCTTGAATTACTTAACCTGTTTAAAAAACCTAAAATCTCCATATCGGTTTTCCTCCAATATAACAATTTTTTCCATGTATATTTGCAATCACGAGGCCAAAGAATCTAAGCAATTAAAAAATAGCTGTAACTAATTGAAATGATTTAAAAAAATGGTCAATATAATAGAATTCACATTAGAGAGGGTTTAAATCTAATAATTGTTGTGCTTAAAAAACGTGCAAAGAAAGAATGTACTTTAAGCAAAAAAATAATATAATTTTGCGAGTAGAAATGGAGAATAATCTTAAAAAAATCGCGCTTGTTAGTCTTGGATGTTCAAAAAATCTTGTTGATAGTGAATTAATACTAGGATCTTTAGTAAATTCAGGAAAGGAAATAGTCTCCGAAGCCGAGGCCGAAGTTATTATAGTTAATACTTGTGGTTTTATTGGTGATGCTAAAAAAGAATCCATTAATACAACCCTAGATCTTTTGCAGTATAAAAAAACCGGAAAATGTAAAAAATTTGTACTAACAGGATGTCTGGTAGAAAGGTATTCAAACGAATTAAAAAAAGAAATGCCCGAGATAGATGCTTTTTGGGGAACGGGCAACCTTTTCAAGATAAACTCCTTAATTGATGAATTTAATATTGACGATTCTATCAATAAATTAAATTACAAACCCGGAACATTGTACGATCCTGATTCTCCCAGGATACAGTTGTCTCAACCCCACACCTCTTATGTTAAAGTTTCCGAGGGGTGTTCAAGGACATGCACATTCTGTATCATTCCCAAAATGAGGGGATTAATGAAAAGCAGAACGGTTGAATCCATAAAATCTGAAATCGAAATACTGGGAAGCAAAGGTGTTAAAGAAATTAATTTAATTGCTCAGGATATGACTAGTTATGGAAGGGATATTGGAACAAATCTCAATAACTTATTAAAAAATATATCAAAAATAGATGAAATTGACTGGATCAGAATTCATTATTGCTATCCATGGGGTATAGATAACTTATTACTAGATATTATTGAAAATGAGGAAAAAATTCTTCCTTATATAGATATGCCCCTTCAACATATTAATGACCGCATACTAAAACTTATGGATAGAAAAACTACAAAATCCAAGACAATTGATATTTTAAAAAGGTTAAAATCAAATATTACAAATTTAACTTTAAGATCAACATTTATTGTAGGTTTTCCGAGTGAAACCGAAAATGAATTTGCTGAATTAATAGATTTTATTAAAGAGTTTGAATTTGATAAAGCTGGTGTATTCAAATATTCGAAGGAAGAAGGAACTAAAGCTGCACTTATGGAAGCACAGATTGATGAAGAAATAAAAGAAGAAAGACTCGAAAGATTAATGAATGTACAATCCGATATATCATTTGTTAAAAACAAGAAATTAATCAATACTATTCAAGAAGGATTTATAGAAGGCAAAGAAAACGATAGATATTTTGCCAGAATTCCTTCACAAGCTCCTGAAGTCGATGGAATAACATATATAACAAATAATAAAAATTATGATATTGGCCAGAAAGTAAAAATCAGAATAACCAACGCAGATGTATATGATTTAATCGGAACTACATTATAAAATAATAAGATTATGAATATACTTTTTATGGGAACACCACAATTTGCCGTTCCTTCCCTTCAAGTATTAATAAACTCAAAACATGATATCATATCCGTTGTTTGCCAACCTGATAAACCAAAGGGAAGAAGTAAAAAATTAGTAAAACCCCCAACAAAAGAGGTTGCAGAAAAATACTCAATACCAGTATTGCAACCTGAAAAAATCAAAACCGATGAATTTTTTAAAATTCTTTTGAACCTATCCCCGGATTTAATAGTCGTTGTTGCTTATGGGAAAATAATTCCAAAGAATATACTCGATATTCCTTCATATGGTTGCATTAATGTACATGCTTCACTTTTACCAAAATACAGGGGAGCTGCTCCAATAAACTGGGCGATCGTTAATGGGGAAAGTGAAACCGGTGTCACCACAATGCTAATGGATGAAGGTATGGATACAGGTGACATACTATTAAAAGAGGTTGTCACAATCAATAAAGATGATAATTCCCTAACACTTTATAATAAGCTTTCCAAAATAGGGGCGGATCTATTAGTTAGAACAATAGAATTATTAGAAAATAAAAATATAAAACCAATTAAACAAGACAGCAGCAAAGCAACTTATGCTCCTCTTATCAAAAAGGTAGACGGATTTATTAACTGGGAGAAAAGTGCGATAGAAATTGAAAACTTAATAAGAGGTTTTCAACCTTGGCCCACAGCTCATACGACTCTAAACGGCAAGATTTTAAAAATTTATAATGCGAATAAAATTGAAGGAAATGCAAAACCGGGGGAAGTAGTATATATTGACAAAAAAAGTCTTCATGTTGGAACCGGAGAGGGAATACTGAATATTATTGATTTACAACTTGAGGGGTCTAAAAGAATGTTAATCAAAGATTTTTTAAGTGGGAAAAAAATAAATAAAGGCGAGATATTAGGCAATTAATTTTCAAATCTTAATTGAAACAGAATATGTTCCAATCTTAACCTTTGCAGCTAGTCCATTTTCCCAGAATAAATCTCTTAATTCATTTTGAACCTCAACAGGAACTAAAACTATCAACTGTACACCTAAATCAGATATTTCCTTCCAATATTCAATTCTATCTTTATTCGCAGTAGATTTAGTTTCTACCTCTATTAACTGAACTACTTGGCCGTAATTTCCGAATATAACATCAGGAAAAAATCCCTTATAATCAAAATTCTCTTCTTCTCCAGGATTAACACTTATCTCATTGAATTCCCTTGAATATTTCTGTTCGATCTGCCGAATCACCCAATCGTGTAGAAATTTTTCATCAGCTAAGACTTCCATATCTTTCTCCCCACATTAATTTTGTTTTTAATATACTAAAGTAATCTCTAAAAGGAGACTTTATTAAATTAACAAAATCATCCGAACTTTTTAATAATATTTCATCGTCCTGATACAAGGTTATCCCTATTTGTCCATCCAGTGTTAGATATGTATTTTGAATATCCGTAAGGACTTTAACCCTTATGTCCCTTTCGCTCGAAACTACCAGGGGCCTGTTTGTTAATATATGAGGACATATTGGTGTTATCACAATCACAGGTAAAGTAGGATATACTATAGGTCCACCCGCAGATAGTGAGTATGCAGTCGAGCCGGTTGGCGTGGAAAAGATTATTCCATCGGCTTTAAAAGTTGTTATGTGTGAGCCATCTATATAAATAGCTAAATCAACAATTCTTGATACCGGTCCATTATTTATAACCAGGTCATTTAAAACAGCATATTTACCAATTTGCTTGTTCTCTCTTACAACCTTTGAAGTAATCATCCCTCTTTTTTCTGTCTCAAAATCACCTTTTATGATTTTTTCCATAATAGGAAAAAGTTCATCAACAGTAAATTCAGTTAAAAAACCAAGGCCCCCTAGATTTACACCCAAGATTGGCGTTTCATAATCTTTCAGTAATCGGGAAACACTGAGAAAAGTTCCGTCTCCGCCAAGCACAACTACAACATCAACAAGTTTTGGTATGTCCTTTTTAACTGCCGATTTTTCAGAACTAATTGCTTGAGCAAGCCTTTGATCTAAATAATATTCAATATCTCTGTCTTCTAACCATTTGCACAGATCTCTTGTAATCTCAAAAACTTCTTTTTTATCCTTCTTGCCTATTATTCCTAATTTCAAAATATTCTCCGTACTATCAATTAGTTTGTTTAACTATAATATTAACTAGAATTTTCAATTGATTGATATGACAAATACGATTTTATAAATTCATCGATATCACCATCCAGAACTGAATCAACATTACTCGACTCAAATTCTGTTCTATGATCTTTTACCATTCTGTAAGGATGCATTATGTAAGATCTTATCTGACTACCCCAGCCAATTTCTTTTTTTGATGAGTGCACTTCCTGCATTTCCTCTTGTTTCTTACTTCTTTCAAGTTCGTACAATCTGGCTTTTAATATTTTCAAAGCACTATCTTTGTTTTGATGTTGAGATCTTTGATTCTGACAACTAACAACAATCCCAGTAGGCAAATGTGTAATTCTTATTGCAGAATCAGTTTTATTTACATGTTGCCCCCCTTTACCGCTTGATCTAAAAGTATCGATTCTTAAATCCTTGTCATCGATTTTTACATCTATAGAATCATCGATTTCAGGTAACACAAAAACAGAGGCAAAAGACGTATGCCTTCTTTTATTTGCGTCAAAAGGTGAGATCCTTACCAATCTGTGAACTCCATTTTCAGCTTTTAAATATCCATACGAATAATCTCCGCTCACTAGTATGGTTGCACTTTTAATTCCTGCTTCATCACCATCTTGAATATCAACTACCTCACTTTTAAATCCGCTGCGCTCAGAATACCTTAAATACATTCGAAGCAGCATCTCTGCCCAGTCCTGAGCCTCGGTCCCGCCAGCTCCTGCATTTATTGAAAGAATAGCATTCTTCGAATCATCCTCTCCACCCATCATTCGTAAGAATTCTAATCTTTCTAATCTTTTTTCAAGATTAAACAGCATTTTCTTGGCTTCTTGAGCTGTGCTATCATCGTTTTCTTCGATTGCCATCTCATACAACAGAACAGATTCTTCTAACTCTTTATTCAGATCATCATACTCTTTTAGTGAATTTTTAATCTGTGATTGCTCTTTTAAAACAATCTGGGCTTGGACATTATCATCCCAAAAACCGGGCTCCGATATTATTGAATCTAGCTCTTCTAATCTTAAATTCTTTTTATCAAGGTCAAAGATAATCTCCAACAAATAGAATTCTTTTTTTCAAATTATCAACATCAACATTTAATTCTTCATGCATATAAATACCTCCAAAGAATGAATAATATAAAGGCAGCAAATTCAAATTCAATAATAATTGAATTCTTTTAAATGTAGGGTAGATTATCGTGGCTAAAAAAGACGGTAAGTTTCAGGAGAAAAAAAGTGAAAAAATATCTATTCACACCGGGACCGGTTCCAGTTCCAAATGAAGTTTTAGTGGAAATGGCCAAACCCATAATTCACCATAGAACAGAAGAATTTGAAAATATAGTAAAAGAAGTCAGAGAAGGTTTAAAATATATATTTCAAACCAATCAGGAAGTATTTCTTCTTGCATCCTCAGGAACAGGTGCGATGGAAGCTGCTGTGGTGAACACTCTTTCCCGTGGGGATAAAGTTATTGTGGTAAATGGGGGAAAATTTGGAGAAAGATGGATTAAAATATCAAAAGCATATGGGTTGGAAGTTGATGAAATTCCAGTAGTTTGGGGAAAAGCAGTTGATCCTTCCACAATTGAAGAAAAATTAGAAAATGACAAATCTATAAGAGCGGTATTATTACAAGCAAGCGACACATCAACCGGGATTATGCACCCAACAGATAAAATCGCTGAGATAACCAATAAAAGAGATGATGTTATTTTAATTGTTGATGGTATAACCGCAGTTGGAGTATTTCCACTGCCATTTGATAAACTGGGAATAGATGTGTTAGTTGGTGGATCGCAAAAAGCATTCATGCTACCTCCGGGATTGTCTTTTGCCGCAATGAGTGAAAAAGCATGGAAATTTAATGAAACCTCGGATCTTCCTAAATTCTATTTTAATTTTAAAGACTATTTGAAAAGTGCTGAAAAAAATACAACACCCTGGACACCCGCTGTAACATTAACTATAGGGCTTGCTGAAGTATTAAAAAGCTTTAGAGATGAAGGCCTTGAAAATATTCATAAAAGACATGCTAATTTGTCACATGCTACAAGAGAGGCGCTAAAAGCAATTGATATAGAACTATATACCAAAGATTCTTACAGCACTGCCTTGACTGCAGGTATAGCCCCACCTGAAATCGGGGCCGCAAAAGTTATAAAAAGTTTAAAAGATAATTTTGGTATGACCGTAGCTGGTGGCCAGGATGAAGCAAAAGGTAAGATATTCAGGATTTCTCATATCGGCTATATAGATAGAGCCGATACAATTGCTGTTATATCCGCCCTCGAATCTGTTTTAAGGGAACTTGGACATAAATTTAATTTCGGAGAAGGTGTAAAAAAAGCAACCGAGATATTAAGTGATAATTAATAAACTATCTTGTAAAATGTTTTAAAACAGCAGGATCATTATCTATTTCCGAGATTAAATATCCAATTTGGTACTGATCACCACTATTAAAATACAACCTCACGCCGGAAGGAGTGGTCAGATAATTTCCTTTTTTTTCAGTATTGTTAGGTAAGGTCACTTCATAAACTGAATAACCTAATGTTCCACTACCCAAATTTACATTTTTCCTTTCATCTCTAAGCTTTTTCACGCTGTTGGCTATATCCCAAACTTTAGGGTAAATCTGACCTTTTACTAAAATCTTCATATTAACCTCTATATATTTTCAATTTCAACCCTGTTAATCATTCCAATACAGGTAAGTATTTTTTCTATCCTATCATCCCTGTTGAAAATAAACTTTTCTGTAGATTTTGTTTTACAAACATCACAATAATTCTCTTCTGTTATAAATTCTTCACAATTTTCACAATAATTATTTTTGTTACGATACCAATGAAATGAAGAGTAAAGAAGTTCATTCAAACCACCTTTGCTCAAGCAATCACCCCAATCAACAAGTGCTTCGATTAAATTACCCCTGTAATATTCTGGTACTTCCCCAAAATCTCCTATATATATCTCTTCATTATCTGCATATATTTTGAATATCTTGGACATAAGCAAATCAATTATATAGACCTAACATGCTGGTGACAGTATCTCTTATCTGATAAACTGTAAATGGTTTATTTAAAAAGGAAGATGCCCCTTCCGCAATTGCTTTGTCCGATATAGATTCTATTTCACTACCGGTAATTATTACAACCATAGTGCTTGGATAGTTTATTTTTATGGCTTTAAGTATTTCAAATCCATTTATATCCGGCAGCATTATATCAAGAAATACTAAGTCAAAAAATGTACTATTTATATAAGATAAAGCTTCAGTTCCAGATCCAACAGATATAATATTGTGTCCCTGATCGGATAATGATTGTATAATCAGATCCCTTATATAGTCTTCATCATCAACTACCAGAATATTTAATTTTTTTGCAGATTCTATGCTTAATGTGTTAGAACTCTCCGCACCAATTGTAGAAACACTAGAGTCTGCTAAGGGTTGATCAAATGGAAGCCAAATTGTAAAAGTTGTTCCCTCGCCAGGTTTGCTTGAAACATCTATACTACCCTTGTGTCTTTCAATAATTGCATAGCTTACCGACAATCCAAGTCCTGAGCCGGTATCTCTTCCATTTTTATTTTTTGTGGAAAAGAATGGGTCAAATATTCTGAGCAAATTCTCTTTATCAATTCCAACACCTGTATCGGAAATATCAATTTTTATAAAACTGTTTTCAATATTAGTTGTAATACCTATAACATTATTATTCATTCCATTATTCTTTTGAAGAATCGCATGTTGAGCGTTAATTATTAAATTCAGCAAAACTTGCTGTATCTCTCCCTGATTAACTTTAACAGCGGGTATTTTCCCATAATGTTTTACAACTTTAATACCCTGACTATCCAAAGCATTCTTTATAAGCGAAATAGCATCATCTATAACTTCATCAATCTGAGTTAAAGTAAATTTTTCTTCCTTTTGCTTTGAAAATGTTAATAGTTTTTTTACAATATCGATTGCCCGCTGAGATGCTTTATCAACAACTGTCAAATCAGATCTTATTTTTTCTATATTATCTCTCGACATTGCTAGACTTGTATAACCAACAATACCCGAAAGGACGTTGTTAAACTCATGTGCAATTCCAGCAGCCAACTGGCCAACAGCAGACATTTTTGCAGATTGCAGCAGCTGAACTTCTAGTTTTTTCTTGTCTGTAATGTCATCGACAATTGCGACAATGCCAAAAACTTCTTTAGTTTCATAATCTAAATATTGAGATAACTTAACTTCGATATATTTATCATCATATTTAACTTCTTGATTTGCAACATAGGAAGAGTTTTTAAGTATTTTTGGTACTATGGAACTAAAATTTATACCTTGCAAAACTTCATCCAACTTTTTACCTATACAATCATTTCCAAATATTTCGTTACTTTTCGGATTTGTATTTTTAATTACAAGAGAAGTATCGGTAGTTATTATTGCTTCATTAGCACTGTTTAGAATGTTTTTTAGCTCACGATTTCTTTCATTAACTCTTTCTTCCAGTGTGAAATTAATCTCTTGCAGCTGGTTGACAAGTTCCTTGTTGTTCTTTATTAATTCGAATTTTTCAATCGACTGTTTTAAAACTCTGGTGAGTTTTGTAAAATCAAGGGGTTTAGTCAGATAATCAAATGCACCTTGTTTTACCGCATCCATAGCAGATTCCAGAGAGGCAAAACCAGTCATTAAAATAACCGGGACTTCATCATTTATCGCTCTTATATGAGTGAGCAGATCTATACCACTTCTCTCCGGCATCCTGATATCGGTAAGAACGACACTGAATTTATCCTGTTCAAGCAACTGAATTGCGTTATTGTAATTTGCAGCGGTATGAACTTCGTATCCTTCTTTTGAAAGAATATCGTTTATGATTTTCAAAATCATATGTTCATCATCTACTACTAATATTTTTCTTTTATCTTCCATAAATATTTCTCAGATTAATTAAGAAAATTATCTTTTACAGGAATCTCAACCATAAAATTGGTTCCTTTACCATACTCGCTATTAACAAGTATTCTACCATTATGAGCTTCAATTATCTTGTAGCTAACAGAAAGTCCCAGGCCGGTTCCTGATGCTTTAGTAGTAAAAAAAGGATCGAAAATCTTTGACATATCATCGTCCTTAATTCCTACTCCATCATCCTTGAATATTACATAAACATATTCATCGTCATTATTATAAATACCATTATTACTGCTAATACCCGTTTCGATATTCAGTTGACCATCTTTATCCATAGCTTCCAGTGAATTCATAATCATATTTATGAAAACCTGCCATATTTGGCTCGAGTCCACATAGACATCCGGCAAATTATTATGCAGATCTTTTACAATATTAACATAAGAATCACTAATTTGCTTTCTTGTCAGAATTAATACATTTTCAATTAAGTTATTTATATTTAATTTTTGAAATTCAGCTTGAGAAGGCTTTGAAAATTGCAGTATCTCATCAATTAATTTATTGGTTCTTTGAACTTCATTTCTAATATACTCCAAATATTGATTAACAACTTCATCTTTTTTTACTTCTTTAATATGAGAAGATAAATAAAACCTTGCTCCTTCAATTATATTTAATGGATTTCTAATTTCGTGGGCAATACCTGATGCTAATTGTCCAATGGCACTCATTTTCTCAGCATGAATTAACTGAGATTGAATATCCTTTAATTTTTTATTGCTTTCTTCAAGTTCATTTGCATAATCCTGAACTAATTTTAATGCAAATGCATTTTCAATTGCTATAGCGCTTTGATTTGCCAATGTTTTTAATAAAGTTAAATCATTTGAATTAAATAATTGCCCTGATTTTTTCTTCCCGAGACATAAGAGTCCAAGGAGTTGATCCTTAAAAGCTATTGGAATTATAAGACTTGCATCTAATTTTTCAAATTCATCCAATAATTCTTCTTTTGAGCCTATGAACTTATCATCAGCAAGAATATCTTCCCTGAATAATTCTTTTTTAGATCCATAAAAAAAGCTAATTAATTTATTTTCATAATCAAATTTTAAATAATCATGTTTAAATTTGTCTGTATTTGATGAATATGGAACAAAATATCCCGTCTCTTTATTTAATATTAAGACTGTACAAGGGTCAACAAACATTGTATCAGTAATTGTATTAATAACTTTAGAAGCTATCTGATCTACATTTAAAATGGATGTCATAGCATCACTAACTTCAGCTACTGTCGATCTGTAATCATATTTTTTCCTAAAAAATGCTCTATCAATTATATTTTGGATTTTATCTCTAATCGGATTTAAAGCTACAACTAATAATCCACTAAGAATAAAAAAGAAAGCAGGATTTTGCCATCCGGTTTTTGTTGAAAATACTAAATTAAAACCCAAAACTGTCACAATAAATAATGAAGCTACTACCCCAGTAAGTGCCCCATAAACTATTGTTTTTTGTAGTATTAAATCAATATCAAACAACTTATGTTTTACAATTGAATAGGCTAGAGATAAAGGAAAGAATAGTACAGGAATTGATATAAAACTTATACTATCATAATTAAATAGTACAAATATTAATCCTAATAAAGCAGGTGTTAAAAATCCTATTAAACTACCTGTCAAAGCAACGATAGCTCTTTGCTTATAAACTTCAACATCACTTTTAAAATAATCATAGCTAAATACGGCTGTTACAACTATAGTTGCTAAAAGATTGTTTATCCAGATAAATGTATCAATATTCTTCCAAATTGAATAATCATTGAGAAAAATATACTGAGTAAGAAATATTATAAAACAATAAATAACCGGAGACATAAATATTAATTTGCTTTTTAAAAAAAATCTTTTTGGTTGAGGGAATGCAAATGCCAGCATAAATAAAAAAGCTCCAGTAAATATCTGAGCAAAATATGATGGGTTGAATTTGTAAAATATTGAATAAGTTGTTAAATAATCAAAATCTGCAATAAACCAAATAGACAAGGACATACAGAGTAGTAAGGTTACTCTACTAGAAATTAAATTAGGTTTTAAATAAAAAACAATTATACCGGTAATAAGAATAATTAAACCAACACTAAATTGAACAACAAATATTTTTAAATAGCTATTAAATGGAAATTTTTTTACAGGTAATGATAGTTTAAAAATCTTTTGATCTCTTTGTATTTTGTATTCAATAATTGAGCCAACCTTTTCATTTCTAACTATCTGGTACAGCTCTAAAGAATTATTAATTTCTATGTTATTAACTTCTAAAATCTTATCGAGAAATTGGACTTCTGGTTCTGCCCCATCCCACCACTCTTTTAATAAAGTTTGACTTATAGTTTGATTATTATAGACCAAAAACCCAGGGAAATTGGTATTAATAAAACTAGAAGATCTTATCAATGAATTAAGAGATAAAACAATTGCTAGCCCTATTAAAACCCAAAGGAATCTATTTAATAAATTAGAATTAAAATTTGTATTATCTGACAAATTAACTGTTTTATCCATTTAACAATATTTATAACTAATTTAAAGATACGGGTTTACTTATTTTATCTCCTATTATTTGAAATTCTTTGCCTACTATTTCAAGAGCCTCTATTGTTCTATCAAGATCATCTCTCGTATGTGTTGCCATTATACTTGCTCTAAATACAGTCTGATTCCTGGGAGTTGCAGGATAGGGAATCGGATTAATATAAATATTTTCTTCATGTAAACGTTTACTCATCTTTCTTAAAATTAATTCATCGCCTATAAATATTGGAATTATAGCAGAATTTGAATTTAGCAAATTAAAACCAAGAGAGATTAAATTTTCTTTAAAATAATTAATATTATCCCACAACATAGCTCTTCTCTCCGGCTCTTTAATTATCAATTCCAAGGCTTGCATAACTGATGCAATTATTACTGGTGGAGGACTCGCAGAAAAAAAATAAGATCTTCCATACGCTCTTAAATAATTAATAACTTCTTTTGATGAGCCAACAAATCCTCCCATTTGTCCAAGCGATTTACTAAATGTTCCTAATACATAATCAATTTTTCCTTTTAAATTACACTCGGAGGTAAGCCCAGATCCATTTTCCCCCAATACTCCTAATGAATGTGCTTCATCAATTAAGATTTTAGCATTATGTTTTATAGCAATCTCATAAATATCCGAAAGGGGTGAAGTATCTCCTTCCATACTATATACACCCTCGACAACAATTAATTTATTTTCATAATCTTTATTTCTATTTAGCACCTGATCCAAACTATCAACATTATTATGTTTAAAGGTTCTAAACTTTACACCGCTCATCAAACATCCATCTATCAAAGATGCATGGGATAAACGATCAACTACTACAAAATCTTTTGAACTTATTAAACCAGATATACTGCCCACGCTTGCAGAATAACCACTAGGAAAGACTAGAACTTCTTCTTTACCTATAAAGTCAGCAAGTCTTTCTTCCAATTCTTTATGTAAATTAAATGTGCCAGATAACATCGGAGCAGATGCAGTTCCAAGGCCATACTTTTTTATAGCATTGGATGCAGCTTCAATTACTTTGGGATGGTCAGCAAGACCCAGATAATTATTACTTCCCATCATTATCATTTCTTTAGTTTTTCCAATCGTTTCATCAAATACTAAAACTTTATTACTGCTTGGCGAAACCAAGGGTCTTCTGTAAGTATAATAACCCTTATTCTTAATATCATTTACATAAGAATATGCTCCTTCAATTTTATTATCATAGGATTTATTGGAAGCATGAGAATAATCAAACAAAGTATGAAAATCAGAATTAACTTCCTCTCTTAAATTATTTTCTATATATTTTATTATTCTTTTTTTATCAAATTCTGAGATATTGATAAAATTAACTCCCACACCATTACTATTTTTAGTATTACTTTTTGAATACGAATTCCAGATAACTTCGCAATAGCAAGTAATTGGGATATTTTGTTCTGGGAGTTTGAAAGTTAATATAAATTTAGCGCCAACATCATAATAAATATTTGTTTCTATGAATATGCCAAAATTGTTAATATTTTTAATGGAATATTGACAATCTATTGAGTCAATTGAAGTTACAGAAAGATCAACATTATATCTATGAGAACTTCTTCTATCTAATAAAGATTCCGACAATTTTATGCCCCTAAACTACAATACAATATTAATATAACATATTAACTAATTATATATATAACTAATTAATACCCTTCAAACCATGCCCTCTTTAGAGTTGAACTAGAACCTTTCCACTTGTCAACTATACTATCAAGTGTAAGTATAAACCTTGCCTGAATAGCAAAAGGCAAATCAGAAGGATCTCCAGAATCTAATGATGGAATAACTCCTTCAATAAACCCTCTTTGAGTTAATAATTCGTCTAATCCATCACCAGGAAATATAACAGAACCAATAAGATCTAACCAAAAATGATCTAAAAATTTCCAGGTTAATGTAGCTTCTAATTCTGTTCCAAGATAACGATTTACTTCAGGAAGTGGGGAAAATAAATCAGTAGAAAGTGCATTGGTTTCATCAACCCATGCCAAAATGACCTGAGGGGTAAAATAAATTGATTCATTTAATTTCAAAGTACTCCAAGATCTAAGATAAAAAGAATTAATTACACTGCCCTCTAATGCATAAATTCCCGGGACTACATGTTTATATAGCAAATTATCAATAACAAAGGCATTATTGAAATAGATGTTATTACCCTCGAGTTCATCTGGAGTTGTAGTATCATCACCATTGGACCACCCAAATTCTAAGGCGAATATATCAAAAATGCTATAATCTGGATAATATTCAGCACGTGCTACTAAAGAAATGTTCTCTGCACCAATATCTATACTGTCAGTTCCAAGAAAAGTACTCACAGGTTCACTAATATCATCAATTTCACCAAAGATATTTTGAAATTCAAAGGATAATTTCAAAGGATCGAAAAAATAACTAGCATATAACGACCAGTTTATTGCCTGATTTAAATCTGCTGTTATTCCTTCACCTAAAGCAAAATTATTTTGGTAAATAGCAAATAAGTAAGCGCCTAATTCGAGTTTATCATCTCCATAAAATATAGCCAAACCTATATCCCAGCCGTCTCCCTCATCAAAAGTGGAAATGCCCACACCTTCACTTAATCTATCAACAATAAATGCAAATAATAATTTTTCCCATTTTTCATCTATCAAGCTAAAAGGGGCTGTATCAAATTCGAATCTGTCAACTAAGCTTCCTAAGTCCTGATCAGGTAATGACCCTGCGTTGTTAAAAATTCCTAGGCCCCAATCAAAAGGAAATCTACCTACCCAGAATTCCCCATAAGGTACCCTACCCACAAAATAAAGTGATCTTATATCAACTAAATCAACATTTTCTGTAGTTGAAATTACATCACCAGAAAGTGTATTAATCGAATCTCTAAGAAGTGCTCCTCTAAATGAATCATTGGGTGTTGGGGCTTCAAATGTTACATCTGAAACTACTTCATCACCAAATCCTCCCCAAATTACATTTTTAAATATATCAAATTGAGCTCTAACAGAAAGATTTTCACCAATATTTAATTTTGGGGAAAACATAAATCTAGAATCAACAAAGAATATTTCATCATCTGAATCTGAAGCCCCTAAAAAAGTTCCATCATTAATATATCTTGCTCTTGTTCTAAAATACGAGGGAAGATCCTTACTGTATGTTACATCAATTAAATCATAACCCTTTGAATCTTTTTTAAGACTAGTAAATTTATTAATAGAATCTTTTATGCCGCTTTCTTCTTTAACTTCTACTTGCTGACTTTGCTTTTCTAATTCATTAATTCTGACCTTAAGGCTATTTATCTGTTCGTTACTTTCACGTTGTAGCCTTTCTATAGTCTCTTGGTTACTTTTTTGTATGCTTTCAATCTGTTTTTTGAGCATTTCTACTTGAGATTGTAAATCTTGTTCGGCAAAACAATCTATAGAAAATAAAAGAAGAAAAACAATTGTTAAGAAATTTCTAAAAATATTCATCGTAACCATCCTCCAAAACTTAATATTCCCTATATAGATTCTATAAAAAAATATAAGTTTTTTCAACTATATTGTTTAACCTTATAATTATAATGCTATTTAAATTAAATTGTTTTCTTTAAGCCAATTAATAGTTTTGGAAAAAATAATTTGATTACTTGAAGGTTTAAAATTTAAACTTTCACGTGCTTTAGTAGAATCTACAAACCAATACTTTGTAGCATACTTTATAACATCCGGGTCAAACAATGGCTCTAATCCCAGTTTAAACTGAATATTTGATATAAAATTTATAGGATAATTAACAATGAAATTGGGGATTTTTGTTGTTTTTTTATTCTGATCACAAAAACGAAGAACATATTCAACAATTTGGTAAATTGTTAAGTTTTCAGATCCTAAGATATATTTTTCACCGGCTACTCCGTTAAATAATGCTTTAATTATTCCATCTGCAACATCTTTAACATAAACAACGGAAGTCCCGCCATCCCAGCAGACAGGGAATTTTAAAAAATCAACAAGGTTTTTTGCCGTTTCCCAACCATACTCACCATACACTTCAGATGGCAAACAAATTATCCCCTGCAAACCTTCTTTTTTATAATATTCGAGCACTTTTTTATCGCCCAAATATTTTGACTCAGCATAATTGTAGCCTTTGCCAACTAAACCAAATTCTGCATTTTCATCTAAAATATCGTTTATATCTCTTGAATACCCCAGGGATGCAGTAGAACTAATTTGAATAAATCTTTTTAGTTCATATTTTATGGCTGACTTACATAATTTTTCTACACCAAGAACATTTATTTTGTATAGATCAGGAATATTCTTATATGTGACACATGCAGCTAAATTTATTAGACAATCACAGTCTTTAAGAGCTTCGTCCAGACTTTCTTTATTACCTAGATTCCCAATTACAACTTCCAGTCCGGGAATAAGTTTTTCATATTCACTAATAAGTTTTTTATTTGAACTCTCTCTAACTAATATTCTGATATTCGGAATTAATTTTCTTAAAGACAGCTTTGTAATCAAATGTCTGCCAATAAAACCGGTGGCTCCGGTTATTAATAGTCTGTTAAAATTCATTTAAATTTAGCTTAAAATAATAAGAATTAATCAATACTAGAAAGACTTGAGATCAACAAATGATCCACTAAAACAAGATTAACCATAGCCTCAGCAATTGGAACAGCCCTGGGACATAAGCATGGATCGTGTCTACCTTTAACTTTAAGGTCTTTCGGATTACCTTCTTTATCAACGGTTTTTTGCAATTTTGAAATAGAAGATGTTGGTTTTATGGCAATTCTAACTATCAGATCCTCGCCATTTGAAATTCCGCCAAGCATGCCTCCGGCATTATTTGTCTTAAATCCTAATGTTCCATCTTCTTTTTTATACATTAAGTCATTAGCCTCAGAGCCCTTTTTCTCAGCAACTGCAAATCCCATCCCTACTTCAAAGCCCCTTATTCCACCAAGGCTCATTAATGCTCCAGCAAGATCGGCATCCAGTTTATTAAACACTGGGTCTCCAAGGCCGGCAGGAAGTCCAGAAGTTGTTACTTCCACTATACCACCGATGGAATCACCTTCCTTCCTAACTTTATCAATCAATTCATACATTTCTTTTGCTTTATCTTTATCCGGACATCTGACAGCATTTTTCTCTATTTCATTTAAATCAATTTTTTCTGCTTTTATATCTCCAATTTGTTTTACATAGCCAGTTGTAACAATTCCTTTATCATTTAGTATTTTTTTTGCTATTGCAGCAGCAGCCACTCTCCCAACAGTCTCGCGATTTGAGGACCTGCCCCCCCCTCTATAATCTCTAAAACCGTATTTTTGATCGTAAGTATAATCAGCGTGTCCCGGTCTGTAGGTATCTTTTATGTCCTCGTATGATTTTGAAATAGCATCTGTATTTCTAACAATCATCGATATTGGAGTTCCTGTGGTTTTACCTTCGAACATGCCGGAGAGAATTTCTATTTTGTCCGGTTCTTTTCGTTGTGTAGTAATTTTACTTTGACCAGGGCGCCTTCGATCAAGTTCAAACTGAATTTCCTCTTCTGAAAGTTCGATTCCCGCTGGACAACCATCAACAACCACACCTAAGGCAAACCCGTGGGACTCACCCCATGTAGTAATTCTAAAAAATCTTCCGAATGTATTTCCCGGCATAACTAGATTCTATATAAATAAAGGTTATATGTAAAAATATCTTAATTTAAGAAACCGTTGTTTCTAAACCAATCAACGGTTTTTCTAATTGTTTCTTCAATTGGTGTTTGCTTGAATCCAAGCTCATTAATAGCTTTCGAACTATCAACCTGCCAATTATATTTAGATAATTTAATTGAATCTAAATCAAGTGAAGAATAATTTGGAAATGAAAATTTTAAAAGCCTTTCCATGATCACAGCTGTAGAGTAAGCGCAAATATAAGGTATTTTAATTTTTGGGGCCGAAACACCTGTAATTTCCTCCAGAAGGTTAAAATACTCTTTAACAGAAACATTCTTGTTAGCCAGTATGTATTTTTCCCCTGGTTTACCTTTCTCAGCAGCAAGCAAATGTCCTTCAGCAACATCTTCTACATCAACAACATTAAATGTTCCATCCATATAACCCGGAAATTTCTTTTTGCAAAACCACAAAACAGAGCCCGAACTCGAAAGGTAAATATCCCCTTCACCTAACACAACAGATGGATTTAGAATTACAACCGGCAACCCCTTGTCGTTAAACTCTAGCGCTTCTTTCTCGGCAAGGTATTTAACATTCATATAGCCTATACCCTCACCATACAAGTTGTACGTAGTATTTTCTGTAATCAGTGATCTATCTTCTTCAACCCCTAAAGCGGCCACACTGCTTGTAAATAAAACCTTAGAGATACCTACATCCCTTGCTGCAGAAAGTACATTTATTGATCCCTGCACATTAATATCTTCCATTTTTTTATAATCAGCCTTTTTAAATGATACATATCCGGCACTGTGATACAATGTGTCGCAGCCGCTAAAAGCAGTTCTAAGTGAATCAATATCTAAAACATCCCCATAAACTTTTTCAACATCAAGATTATCAATATTTTTAGTATTGCTTGTTTTTCTTACTAAAACTTTTACTTTCTCGCCTCTCTGTACTAACTTCCTTGTAATATGTGAGCCAATAAAGCCAGTTGCGCCGGTAACTATAGTAGACATTGATTAAAAGCCTCCATCTTAATTAAGAATAAAATCAATATAACAAATAATATTATATTAAATAGAATATGTTACTAATTTTTTTCCAATAAGACCAATGTTTCAATATGATATGTGTTGGGAAACATATCATATGGTTTAATTTTAGATATTGAATAATTTGCAGATTCAAGCATTTTTAAATCACGAGCGAGAGTTGTTGGATTACATGATACATACATCACATATTTCGGGTTCAAGTCAATAATATAAGCGATTATATCCTTGGCACCTTCTCTTGGAGGATCCATAAGTATTAAATCAAATCCATAATTGTCAGTCTTTAATTCCTTTAAAAACAGATCAGATCTAACTTTGTTAAATCTGATATTCTTAATTTTATTAATTTTTTGATTTCTTTTAGCAAGTTCTATTGCTTTTGAATTGATATCAACACCAATTAACTCCTCTACAAATTCAGATGCGGGTAACGAAAAATTTCCAATTCCACAATAAAGATCCAACATTGTATTAATCTTAAGAGATTTCAACACATCAATTATATCAATAACTATCTTTTCATTTATCTCACTGTTAGCCTGAATAAAAACTGAAGGAACCGAATAAAGTTTATAATTTAGCAAAGTAAACTCAAATGAATTTGTTTCAGAACTCTGAACACAGTAATTTCTCTCTCCCGATCTATTTATATGCTTGATTAAAGCTTTGATCTTGGAAATATTTTGTTGGTATGCTGAAAAGAAAGTGGCACAAACTTTTGAATCACCTTCTGCCAGGATAATTCTATCCAGAAGAATATCCCTCACTGAAATTTCACTCAATTTACTCGATAAATAATTTATTTCCTCGTTTATACCTGAAGCTGAAATCGGACACTCTTCTATGCTGATTCTATTTTTTGAGTTTTCCTGATAATATCCAATTTTATGTTCATCTTTATAATACCAGCAGGTCAATGATAATCTTTTTCTATATCCATACTGCTTAGGTGATTTCTCGATTTTTTCAATCTTTGAATTTTTAAAGCCTCCGATTCTTTCCAAAGAATCTTTCAATATCTCTTCTTTCTGTTCCAGTTGAACCTTATAATCAAGATTCTGCCAGTGACAACCACCGCATCGCTCAAAATATCCGCATTCTGCTTCAATCCTGTTTTTAGATGGAGAAATTATTTCATTTATAATCGCTTCGGAAAAACTTTTCTTGTCTTTTATTATCTGAACTTTTAAATAGTCCCCAGGTAAAGCACCCCTAACAAAAATTTTCTTTCCGTTAACAGTGCCGATTCCTTTTCCACCATAGGTGAGATTATCAATTCTTATTTCCATTGCCCTTATTTATACAATAAACATTGCATCACCATAACTCAAAAAACGGTAATTCTTGTTTATTGCTTCCCTGTATGCAGATAAAATAAGATCTTTATCAGCAAATGCCGAGACCAGCATCAGTAATGTGGACCTTGGCATATGAAAATTTGTTATCAATGCATCAATAAATTTAAATTTATAAGGTGGCTTAATAAATAAATTAGTCGATCCGGATGTAGGTTTAATCATGTTATTTATTGAATTAGCGGATTCAACAGCTCTAACAACGGTTGTTCCAACAGCAACAACTCTTCTTCCTTCAGTTTTTGCTTTATTAATGGATTTACATACTTCATCATTAATATTCATATATTCCGAATGCATTTTATGCTCTTCTATAAATTCACCTTTAACAGGTCTGAATGTTCCAATGCCTACATGAAGCGTTATATATTGAATCTCTACACCTTTTTCTGAAATTTTTTCAAGAAAATCCTCACTAATGTGCAAACCAGCGGTTGGAGCAGCTATAGCACCCTCAATTTCAGCAAAAACTGTCTGGTAAGTTAATTTATCCTCATCTTCGGCATTCCTTTCAATATACGGGGGGAGGGGCATATGCCCTATATCCCAAATAATACTGTCTATGGGTTTGTTAAATTTTATTATCCATATGTTTTCTTCGCTTTTCTTTACTTCCCCGGACACCCCTCCTTCAAAATCAACAATTAATTTATCTTTCGGTTTTTTTAAAAGGATTTCCCAATTTAGATCATCGATTCTGTTAACAAGCAAAATTTCAATATTTTTTCTGTTTTTTGATGATCCGATCAATCTTGCCGGAATAACTTTTGTATTATTAAGTAATAAAAGATCGCCAGGATTTAGATACTCTATGAGATCATAAAAATATTTATGTGTAAATGACCTTTTATTTCTATCAACAATTATCAACCTGGATTGTGTTCGATCTTTTACAGGATAATAGGCAATTAAATGATCAGGCAGATCATAATCAAAGTCACTCGTTCTCATTTAGATATGTAATTAATAAAGATTATTTGTTTTTATTATCCAGAAGTTTTCTCATGGATAACCGAAGAGAATTAAGTTTTATAAATCCTGTAGCGTCTGCTTGATTATAAATATCTTCTTCTTCGAAGGTTGCCAGATTTTCACTATAAAGTGATTTTTCTGATTTTCTGCCACAAACTATTATATTCCCTTTATAAAGCTTTAATCTGACAATTCCGGAAACATCTTTTTGAGAATCGTTAATAGCAGCCATTAGCATCTCCATCTCGGGAGAGAACCAGAAACCATAGTATATAAGTTCCGAGATTTTGGGAATTAAAGAATCCCTTAAATGCATTACTTCCCTGTCCATTGTTATGGATTCCATAGCACGATGGGCTACATGAAGCAATGTTCCTCCAGGGGTTTCGTAAACCCCCCTTGATTTCATACCAACAAACCTGTTTTCCACAAGGTCTACCCTGCCAATTCCATTTTCTCCGGCAACTTTATTTAATAAATCCAATATTTCAAAAGCACTATATTTTTTTCCGTCAATTTTGATTGGAATACCAGCTTCAAACTCTATTTCAATATATGTAGGACGATCCGGGGAAACTGTCATTTCAAACATGCCCTCATCAGGTTCATTCCACGGATCTTCCAGTATTCCGCCTTCATAGCTTATGTGGAGTAAATTTCGATCGCAGCTATAGGGTTTATCCTTTGTCACCGGAACATCAATTCCATTTTCTTTTGCGAAATTTAACAAATCATTCCTCGATTTTAAATCCCACTCGCGCCAGGGAGCAATTACTTTGATATTTGGATTCAATGCATAAAAAGTCAGTTCAAACCTTACCTGGTCATTTCCTTTTCCTGTGGCACCATGAGACACTGCAAAGGCACCTTCTTCCTCTGCTATCTCAATCTGTCTTTTTGCAATTAGCGGCCTTGCAATAGACGTTCCCAAAAGATATACACCTTCATATATAGCATTTGCTTTAATAGCAGGGAAAACATAATCTTTGACAAATTCTTCTCTCAAGTCCTCTATGTAAACTTTTACCGCACCGGTATCATAAGCTTTCTTCTCGATCTCTTCTAAATCTTCGCCTTGTCCAAGATCAGCAACATACGCAATTATTTCAGCATCATATTCTTTTGAAAGCCACTTAAGAATAATTGATGTATCCAAACCACCGGAATAGGCCAAAACTATTTTATTGTCAGACAATTTACAATTCTCCTAATATTAAAAAATAATTAAAATTTATTTTAGAAACTTATTATGGCTGATCTTGATTAGTTTTTTTAGGTGGACGTAAATCATGAAGATAAAACTTTGCACCTTTGTTTTCATAAAACTTTTCTAAAGAAAAACCAACATATTCGATTTTTTGAATCTCATCACCTGGATAATTTATTTTCTTTACCTCATCTGATAGCTTGCAGGTAAAAGGAATATCTTTATCAGGTCTTTCCTGGCAAATAAAACCTATTTCAAAATTACCTTCAATTTTAAAATTATTAGGAACTACAAATCCTATGGACATATTAGCTGATTGCATTTCAATTACCTTTATTCTCACAACATTAGCATCATCTTCAGACTCACTGATATGCATCTTGTAACCATAAACATTAATTGATTCATTTTTATTGCTTAAACCATCAAGGTACCAATAATCTTCTGAATCCAACCAACACATAATTTTCATTAAATCTGCCTCCAATATTTTTTACTATTTTAACAAAATCTAATAAAAAGAGAATTAAATTTTAAAGCAATCCAATAAAGCTTAACATTCTCCCGGCATACTTGCCATCCCTTCTGTAAGAAGGCATAAAATCATTACACTTTGTACAGTTATCCAAAATTTCTATTCTTGTTACTCCCAGGCTTCTTAATTGAAGTTCATTAAACTTAACCAAATCCAATAAATATTTCCCGTTTCCTGATTTTTTTAAAAACTTATTTGAGTAATTAAATCTTGAGAGGAACAATGAAGCAACATCATTTCCAACTTCATAACAGCATCTTCCTATAGCAGGACCTATAACCGCAAAATAATCCTTTTTATCAGAATCAAGTAAGTTATTCATCTTTTTTAAGGTTTTAATTGTTATTTCACTAAAACTTCCTCTCCATCCGGCATGAATAACAGAAATATATTCATGATTTGCCTCATATATCAGTATGGGAACGCAATCTGCTGTAAAAATTCCAATTCCAATATTCTTTTGTTTTGTAACTATTGAGTCCCCTTTAATATTTTTAAAATCAGCTTTCGAATCATCCAGCAAAATAACATTATCACTATGAATCTGATTTAAAGTTAGAATATCTTTTAATAAATATCTTTTTGTTATATTTTTTAAGTCTTCTTGTTGGAAATCATAAAGGAAACAGTGAGTTAAATTTTCAAAATTTTTAAGTAATTCAGATTTTATTTGATTCATTATTATCTTTTTCTAACAATTTTATTACTTCTTTAATATCTTTTGGCATCTCTGCCTTAAACCTTATTAATTTATTAGTTCTAGGGTGCTTAATTTCCAGCTCCAATGCATGAAGCGCGTGCCTTTTAATAATATTTCTTAAATGCTTATTGTACGGCAAATTAATATTCTTCCTGCAATATAATTTATCTCCTAATATTGGAAACCCATTTGCAGAAAAATGAACTCTGATTTGATGTGTTCTGCCTGTTTTTGGTTCAGCACTTATTAACGTGTAATTTTTAAATTTTTTTAAAACTTCCCAGTTTGTAACAGCTTCTCGTCCATTAGATGAACTTGAAGACATCTTTATTCTATTAGTTTTATGCCTGCCTATAAAAGATTTAAATGTCCCTTTATGCTTATTTATCTCGCCAATTACAATGGCTATATATTTTTTATGAACTTCTCTGTTTTTAAATTGATCAACCAGATTTCTGTGTGAATAATCATTTTTGGCTGCAACAATTACTCCTGATGTCTCTTTATCCAACCTATGTACTATTCCAGGTCTTAATTCACCTCCAATACCAGACAGATCCTTACACATATATAATAGTGCATTAACCAAAGTTCCTTGTTTAATCCCTGCTCCAGGATGAACGACCAGACCGGCGGGTTTATTTATTGCTATCAAGTCCTTATCCTCGTATATAATCTCTAAATCCATTCTCTGAGGTATTAGCTCTGATTTTTCTGGAGGAGGAATATTAATATCAATAACTTCATTTCCAATAATCAATCTTGAAGGCTTAAATGAGTGTTCATTAATCAGAATACACTTGTTTTCAATAAACTTTTTAATTTGTGTACGACTAAAATCCGTTAATATTTCTGAGAGAAAATAATCTGCTCTTTTTCCAATATACATTTCTGGGATTTCTGAAATTATTTTGTGTTTGTTGTTGTCCATACAAAATTATTTCTTACTTCTTGAATCTTTATATAAATTTCTTGCACTATTCGTAACAACTCCGGGAAGGTTTTTATTCCACATTAATGCTTTAACATCTACTTCCCTTAAGTGCCTCAGGAAATTCAGGGAAATATGTGGTGGGGTTTTAGGATTGTTAACCAATGATAATTTAACCTGATATAGCTTTGACCATTTTCTAGTCTCAGATATTTGTCTTAATATTTCATCACTTACAATCTTGGACTGTGAAATTACCACAATCTCCGTTTCAGTAATTCTTGGGTTTCGAAGTACTGCATTGGAAATTAATTTGTTTGGATCTCTAATTAAGATAGAACGTGCTTCGCTGTTTCCAAGAAGAGCGGTTTTGAGTTTCTCTGCCATATTCAACTTGGCAATTTTTTGTAAAATTGTCTCCTTTTTAACTAAGTTAGTATCTTCAACTTCTTCATTTTTCAGTTCCTCTTCCAGCTCTTCTAAAAAATCTTCAGGTAAATCGATCTCATCAAAAAAACTCTCTTCACTATCAAATTCATCTACAATATTAGAATCAAGAGATTCGTCTTCTATTAATTCAACTGCTTCCTCTAAATCTTTATTATCAATACCCTCAATATATTTAATTACATCATCAGATTTTTGAAGATGTAAATTTAAAAATGAAATTACTTCATCCATAACAGACCTGCTTAAAACTGGGTTCTTGCTTAATGCTTCAACAATATTTACAGATCTCAAGATTCGTTCCTTGTTACTTGCAATGATTTCAAGATTTGCAACTGAGACCTCATTTTCTGCAAGATAAGCATATGTGCTGTCATAAGTAGATCTGTTTAATAAGATAGATTGATTGTAATTACTGTTATTTAATTTCTTTGATATAAAGTCCAATATTTCCGGAAATGTTTCATTATCAGATAACACACTCTTCATGACTTCCTCAGGTATTTCAATTAAGGAATTGTCAGCTTCACTTCTTAATTGTTCGTTTTCATCAAGTGTGAATGCATATAATACTTTTACAAAATCCGAAGGGGGAAGAGGCAACATCCCCTTTGCAGCTATTAACTTCTTTTCAAATGGCTGATTCCCATCAATTATTTCCAATAAGTGTTGAGGATATTTATTTATTAGATTTTCCATAACTGTACACAACAATTTTTTAATTTCTGATTTTTATATAATCATCATATATTTTTTCTTTTGCACTTCCCATATTAACTGAAATTTCAATATATCCAGAACTTCCCTTTATAGCCAACAACTCATCTTCTTTAACTGACGAAAATGAATTTGATATCCCTTGGATTATAATATTACCCACAATAATTTCAGCATTATTTTTAACCAAAGCGGATGGAATATTCGTAATTAAATTTCCGAATTTATCACTATAAATAAACCTTCCTTTTATAGTATTTCCACTTTCAATACAGTCTTCAATATCTAAATTTACAGGAGAATTATAAATTTCTCCTATTTCACCTGGTTTAATTCCAAGTGATAAATGTGATGCAACCGGTGCAAAAATATCTCTTCCATGAAATGTTGAACTTACTTCATTTAGAAAATACTTGTTATTATTAATCTCATAAATTTCAGTATCATTTGATGATTTTAATATATAACTAAATACTCCATTGTCGGGGCCAATAAAATATTGATTATTCGAACAGACTAACAATGGCTTTCTCTCACTTCCAACACCAGGATCTATAACTACAAGATGAATAGTGTTTTTCGGATAATACTTGTATTCTTGATTTATTAAAAAAGCAGCGGATTTGATATCATAAGAATCAAGGTCGTGAGAAATATCAACAATATCAATATTCCTGTTAATTGAATACAACACCCCTTTCATCGATCCCACATAATGGTCCTTTAATCCAAAATCTGTTGTTAATGTTATAATGGTTCTCATAATGATAAATTTTACTTATAAATTACATAAACATTATAAATGAAGCTAACAGTATTAGGATCAGGAACATGTATACCAAGTAAAGAAAGAGGTTCCTCGGGATATCTATTAGAAATTAAAAATAATCTAATTTTAATAGATTGTGGGAATGGAACAACATGGAAGCTCGAAAAAATAGGTGTAGATTATCTGGAAATAGATCATATATTTATTACTCATTTCCACCCAGATCATACATCAGATCTAATACCATTTCTTTTTGCAACAAAAAATTCATATGATAAAACCAGAACCAAGACTTTAACGATATGGGGACCTGAAGGACTAAGAGAATTTTTAAACAATTTATTCTCTGTTTTTGGAGATTGGATAGTACCTGAGTATCTGAAAATTAAAGAAATTGAAGATGATACGAGTGAATTGAAAGGTTTTAATGTATCAATTTTTAAAACGCTTCATACAGATAACAGCATTGGATACATTTTTTCAGACAGAAATAAAAAACTAATTTATACCGGGGACACAGGTTACTTTGATGAATTAAGCGATATATCCTCTAATGCAGATTTTCTGATCATAGAATGCTCTTTGCCTGAATTAAAAAAAACAGAAAAGCATTTAAGTCCGGGTGGAATCATAAAAATAGTTAATAATGCTAAGCCTAAAACAGTTCTATTAACTCATTTATACCCAGACACGGAAGAAACAATTAAAAGAGATTTAATTGAAAGTATTGATTCAGATTCAGAAATTATTATTGCCAAGGATTTAATGAGAATTACGATTTAATGACATTAATTATTAGAATTTAAAATATTAAGAGTTTTTGAAAATACTTCATCAACACTTATCTCGCTTAAGCATCTAATCTTGTATGGACATTTAGGTGTGTAACCAAAGCTTGTACATGGACTACAAGAAATATTTTTATTAATAATATGATTATTTATCCCTTTGGGTGCCCATTTTTCTTCGATTCCCGCTCCGAACAGGGATAATGTTTTTGTTCCGAGTCCATAAGCTAAATGCATCAAACCGGAATCCCCCGATACTAACAAATCTAATTTGGAAATTATATAAGCTGTTTCTTTAAGACTTGTTTTGCCGACAAAATCCAAAATTTCACTCTTACTATTTATATTTTTTTTAAATTCCACCATGTCCTTTTTATCAGATTCTCCACCTAAAACAATAACTTTAAAACCTTTTTCTATTAGTTTTTTTTCTAAATCAGAAAAGTTCTGAATACCCCACTTTCTTTCATCAACAGTGGCTCCAAAGAAAATCCCCACGTTGATATCTGATATATTATTTAGTGAGTTAAACTGATCGGAATAATTTTCAGTATCATTTAGAAAAATAAACTGTTTATCCGGATTAAAATCTTCGACTACATCACAAATATTTTCGATTAAATTGATAAAACTTTCAGCTTCATAATCATTCTGATCATAATCAACTGATGCTGTATGTAAATCAGATCTATTGTTCGTATTAAAACCTATTCTTACAGGACTTTTTGTCAAATAACCAACTACTGAACTTAATTTATGCCACTGCTCAGTATCAATAACAACGTCATAACTGGTTTTAAAAATTTTAAGAAAATTTAAAGAGTCATATACAAAAAGATTGCTAATCTTAGAACAGAATTTAAAAACTCCGGCATTTCTTTTTTCTGCAAGTATGTCAATTTGGGAATTTGGATAATTTGTTTTTAATATTTCGATTGCTGGAAATAAAAGAACTGCATCACCAATACCGCCAGGGCGAATAATGAGAAATTTTGAGTGCTGATTATTAGATATTTTATTAGGTCTTACAAAAAATTTAACTAATTTAGAAAATATGGTTCCTAATAGTTTATCAAAAAGTTTCAATAATTTTAGTTTTGAAAACATTAGGACAATTTTAATATTAAATCAGTTAATTGAGAAATGATTTATCATAATCGACTCTTCCTGTTTCAGGATCATAAAGATATTCTTCACCTAAAGGGTGTTCGGGATAATCTCTCAAAATTGATGTCTCGTCTATATATAATTTTAGCTCAGCAATGTCAAATGGAAATCTGCCAAAATCTTTTTTAAACCTCCAGGAGCGAGCATTTAAAAAACCACTATTTTCTTTCAACCGTTTTTTAGCCAGGGTAATACTTTTTACAGCATTAATTCTGGGAGCAATAATAAAATCATTATCCCCATGATCTTTTGGAATCTTCTCTAAATATCTGTATGTTGCAAATTCATTTAAAGATAAAGGATAACGACTATAGTCTTTGTAAAATTGGCTCATGATCATTGTCAAGCTATCTTCAACATCCATAGTATCTAGTTCCTTAATATTGAGAAGAGCATAATTTTTTCTTCCCTGATTTGGATTTGTATCATATATATATTTCCAGATTTGCTTAGCTGTCTCTCTTTTTCCACCTCTTAATTTAGCTGATGCAGCCATACCTCTAATTGAAGCTCTCCTTATATCACTTTTATCTACATTATTTGCTGATTCTTCAAATAATTCTGCAGCTCTATCATAATTTTTAGTATAAAAATAAAAAAGAAAACCCTCTTCAAGAGGAATTCTATAACTTTTTGGATTATTCTTTCTACCTTTATCCAGAAGTAAAACCGCATTATCCAGATCCCCTAAACCCAAAGGTGGGGCTTCCCCAATAAATGTTGCCCCATACCTGTATGCATTTATGAATTTCTTGTCTAGATCGGTCAATATATCAAAATATTTATAAAGCTTTTCTGAATCCTGTTCACTAAATTTTGTATTTCCGAAATATTGAAGAGCCCTTAACCAGTAAATATCTGCTATTAGTTCTTCGTAGCCCAAAGATAATCTTTTTAATGTTTTTGAATTTAAATAAAGAACATTTTCAATTGATCTGAATTTGTTTCTCCTGCTGTCAATAGACTTTTGAACAGGTATTGAAATGATAAAAAGAATAACTATTAATGAAAATAAAATTCTGTTTTTATATTTATCATGAATAAACATATTTCAGGACTATTTAAACTGCTTTTTCTGGAAAACAATTATAGAAGCTATTACAAGAACAGATGAATAAATAATTGCATAAATAGTAGTTAACATAAACAGGCTAGAACTAATTTCTCCTCCATATACAACTTCCGCTCTTACATCAAATTTCTCCAGATTTGGAATTATTCTATAAATCACTTCGGTAACTACCCCAACTGCTGAATTTCCGACATCTTCAGTCAACAACCTAAGATCACTTGAAATTCTCCCTATAAGTACAGAAAAAAATGTAAACAAAACAGTCAATATAGGAGAAGTAAAGCTTGAAAATAATAAAACCAGGCCAATAATTACAAGAAATTCAAGATACTGAAAATACACAGCTTTAATAAATTCCAGGTGATACAATCCGCCATAATAAAACCTAACAAATTCTTCATTACCTAAAGTTGATAGATATAAAAAAACAAAAAGTATGAAAGACATTAATACTGTGACAACAAATATTGTAAATGCCAGACCTATATATTTTCCAATAATGAATTCATATCTGTTTATTGGTTTGGAAAAAATATTGTAGATAGTTTTTTTTTCAATTTCTTTGTAAACCAAACCCATTCCCAAAAATATTGTAATTACAATCCCAATTACTGAAATTGCTGACAAACCAATATCCTTCATAATCTTATTATGCTGTTCTGCAGATAGCTCTCCTAAAAAAAATGAACTTAGAATCAATAAAAGAACAAATAAAAGCAAAGATAATAATACTCTGTCCCTTATAGCCTCAATAAATGTATTTTTTGCTACGCTTTTAATAATATTCATTTTTGAATTTTTATATTATTTAATGATTCAGAAATAAATAGATCATCAAGTGATTTTCTTAATGGAACCATTCTGATTATATCAATATTATTTTGATTCAGAACGTCTATAACATGTTTTTTAATATTTTCATTAAAATCCAGTACAACTAAACCTGCTCTCCTATAAACTTTTACGTTTAAATCTTTTAATTTGGACTTAACGCTATGATCATCACTGTTATTTAATATCATCTCATAAATTGATTCCGTATCAGAAAGAAGATCGGACAAATTTCCCAGTTTGACAATTTTCCCCTGAAAAATAACCCCTACCCTGTCGCACAATGTTTCCACATCCGAAAGAATATGAGAACTAAGAATTACTGTTTTCCCTCTTTCCTTTTTTTCTAATATTAAATCTATTATTTCCCTTCTCCCAACTGGATCAAGTCCACTCATTGGTTCGTCCAGAATCAAAAAATCAGGATCGTTTATTAATGCCTGGGCTATACCGATTCTTTGAAGCATACCTTTTGAATATTTTCTCAATTGCATTTTTCTTGCATGTCCCATTTTTACTTTATTAAGTAGAAGTTCAATTCTTTTATCGAGATTTTCTTTATTTATAGAGTGTAAATTACCCATATATCTTAGCAATTCTTCACCAGTTAAATAGTCGTAGAAATATGGGTTTTCGGGTAAATATCCAATTTTTGATTTAACAGACACGTCAAGATAAGACTTATTCATTATAGAGATATTTCCGGAATCAATAGGGATATATCCCAGAATGGATTTAAATGTTGTGGTTTTACCGGCACCGTTCGGTCCTATAAAACCAAATACCTCGCCTTCTCGAACATCAAAGGTTACTTCATTTAATACCTTTGTTTTTTTTCTTAGAAAATCTGAATGGAAACTTTTTACTAATTCTTTTACTTCAAGCATAATTAATTAGATTAATCTATATTGAATGAACTGAGAATAAATTTTACAAGATAATTCATTTAGTAACAATTTCTCATTTTAAAATTAAAAATAAACATATAACTAAATAATATTTTACTTTTGTTAATTTCAAAAATGTATATGAATCTTTAATTTTATATAAAAAAAGGGAGTAAAAATCTCTTTTTACTCCCAGAATATTAATTTATATTCTTTTATATATTAATCACAAGCAGGATCAGCTCTGTCCGAATCAAAATTACCTGCACTACCTGTTGCAGCTGAACCATTAGCACCTCCTAAAGTACATCTGATAACACCATCACCATACACTGAAAAATCTTTTCTTCCTGTCTTTTTAAAGCTTGTCATTGAAGCTTCCCATCCAAAATCATCCAGATCATTTCCTGTTCCTGTAGCAACTCCACCACCTGCTCCGCCTGATTGATCATCAAATGCAACACAATATCCGGCTTTATCATCAGCACATGCAGATGCACCCGTTCCAGTTGTTATACCAGAATCTGCACCAACAAAACTACTGTCTATCAAAGCATCCTGTTCAGTATTATTCTGTGCTTCAGGTGCTCTTAATTTTCCAATAGAACTTGTATAATCTCTTGAACCATTACCATCTATATCCTGTTCAAAATATTCAGCTTCTGCATCTCTTAAAGTCTGCATAGCTTTTCTCGCATTTGCCTCGTTAGCAGAAATTCTTGCTTTTACAAGGTTTGGTATAGCTATAGCAAGCAGAATTCCAATAATTGCCGCTACTACTAGAAGTTCGATAAGTGTAAAACCTTTTTCGTTCTTCCTATCCTTAACAACACTTTCCCTTAAGTTTGACATAATCAAACGACCTCCTAAATTTTTATTCATTGCTAACATGATAGATGCAATCAGCATGCCAAATCATAAATATTTAAAATTTGGCAATTTTTGTCAATTTTATGAATAAAACCACTAAAAATTTGTCTAAATTCTTTGTGTTTTAATAATATTTGTACCTATTTTGACAATATTTGTAATTTGCTTGTGACAAAGTTTGGTACATTAAGAGTATATTCTCATACTTTAGTATTACTAAAATAAATCATATTTTTTCTGCATAAATGGCTATAACCTCGGGTTTTCCAATTAATTTGCCTACAAAAGCCAGAGGAAAAGCAACGATATTGCCAATAATCGGATTTCGTACTATAAATTTAAGTATGGCTGGATGTTTCTTATTATTTATATAATTTCCAAGGCTGTACAAAATTAAAGGGGGAGAAGACAAAGCAGATATATTTCTTATTCTAAACTGCGATTTAGCCAAGATTAAATTCATACTATTTTTAGTAAAAAAACTCAGGTGTCTTGGAACATTCCAATTATAGTTCTCCATAAATATTTCAGTGCCAAGAGATTCCCCGTTAGGAACAACTATAAGCAACTTTCCATTTTCAGATAATAAATCATTAACCTTTGTTAAGGTATCAATTGGATCTGTAAAATGCTCAAGAACGTGCATCATAACAATTACGTCGAATTTTTCGTCTAAATCCAAATCCTCGATAAAACCTTCAATTATTTCTAATCCGTATTTCTCGCGAGCTATATTTGCAGATTTGGAATTAGACTCCAAACCTTTAACATTAAATCCTATATTTCTGGCAATAGAGGTTATCCATCCTGTTGAACATCCAATATCCAATAATCTTGGTCCTCTTTTGTTTTTAAATAATCCATATAATTTATTCAACATTGGTCTAATAATGAAAATTTCCTTTATTTTCTCTAAAAACCTGGAATTAAAGACCTCACCATTTTCAAATACTGATGGTCTAACCTTTGAAGAATAAAACCTTTTTATTTCTGATTTCTCAGGGATTGGAAATGTTCTCATTAAGTTACAATCCATGCATTTTAAAATGTAATAAGTTTTATCAGGATTTAAGTTAAATTCATATAAGACTTTAGTATCGGTACCACAAAGATAACATTTTTCGGTTGATATATTATTATTCATTTGTTTAAATTAAATAAATGAATTTGAAATAATTCAGCATTATTTAAGTTATAATAACTAGAATATTCCATATTCCTGGAGATTTGAAATGCTAAAATTAATTTTAACCTTTACGATATCAATGCTTGTCTTATCATGTGCAGATTTAAAAACTACCTCGTATTTCACTCCGCCAATTAATAATTTGAAAGCCTACGATGCTTTGGAAATAATGGATTTTGAAACGGCTATACCTAATCTCCCAAAACGAATTCTTTCTGAATTACCCGATAACATTGAAAATAAATTAAAAAATAATAATACTCACTTTAAAGAAGTAAAACATGGAGAAATAACATCTATAGATCCTGAAAAAACCCTGGTATTACTCGGCGAAATTAAAGAATTTCAGTCCGGAAGTGATATAAAAATTGAAGGTGGATCAATTAAATTTGGTGAATTATCAATAAATATATCACTCGCAATTGTAGAAAAAAATACCGGAGCAGAAATTACAACAGGAGAAATTGCAAGTTTTAATACAATGAGTTTTTCCAAGGGTAGTAAATTTTATGATTCAATTTCAAATGAAGTATTAAAATTCATAGCACAAAACTCTTAATATAATCTGATACCATGAAACATTTTCTACTATTTATAATCATTTCTTTTCTGGTTAGCACCCATTCAACATCTGTGTTATCAAAAGAAAACATTAATAAACTTTATGAAGATGGCAGAGAATCATTTCTTAAGTTTAATGACGAAGGATTTAAAGAAGCCATTAAAAATTATAAAAAAATTATTGATAGCAACCCTGATTATACAAAAGCATATTCAGGCCTTGCAGAAACATATTCATTTATCGGATATTTTAACAAAGAAGCTAAAAACGAATATGAAAATGACTTTAACCTTTCCTATAAATACATTAATAAAGCAATCTCTTTAGATCCCGAGAACAAAGATGTACTAAGAGCCATTACATATCTCCATTTAAATCTAAACAGGCCGAATGATGCTCTGAATATAGCAAGGAAACTACTACAAAAAGAGCCAGAAAATCATGAATATTTATTTCTGTATTGGGCTGCTGACGGGAAAAAGCCGGAAGATAATAAAATTAACAGGGTGTTGGATTCAAATCCCGATTTTGTAATAGCACACCTGGAACTTGCTAAATCATATTACCGAAGAAGGGGGAATGCGGCTATGGCCATTCATCACCTTAAAAAAGCCATTGATGTCTCCGACTCTCCAATTTCCAGAAATATGCTTGGAAAAGTATACAGGTCTAAAAGTTTAGTTTACGAATCGATAGAGGAATTCAATAAAGCTCTGGAAATGAACCCTTCATACACTCAGGCAAGAGTAAATAAAGGAATATCTCTTTTTTATATTCAAAGATACAATGAATCCATTAAAGCGCTGGTAATAAACGAGAAATTAAATGAAAGATTTCCTGAAACCTACTATTTTCTTGGAAGCAATTACTCGAAACTAGGAAACAGGGAAAAATCTATAGCATTTTATAAAAAGTTTATAAAGATAACCAAGGGACAGTCCAAGTATAACTATTATATAAATGAAGCGAAGAATAACTTGGCTTATCTTAATCAGAGTTAAAAATTCAATGGAAAACATTCACCTTTCAGAACAAGAAACTAACATAAATCTATCATTCTCATTAGAGGCAAGTGCAACTTTATGGAATAGGATATTTGAAGGTTTTGAATCAGATATTACTTTGGTAAGCAGATTTGAAGGGAGCAACATTAAAGCTATAAAGATATTATATAAATTTGGATCTCTAGTTCAGAACAAACACAAATTATGTAAGGTAGAACCAAAAAAATACGGAATTGTTATAAAAACTAAGGTTGATGAAGATAACAAAATATTCATAGATAACTGGATCAACCTGATGAAAAATCTAAAAGAGGAGATGACCTCATACTTTTAAAAAATCATATCTCCTGATATTACTTTTACTGTTTTATAACCTTCCGTTATCAGATATAAAAACCCATTTTCATCAACATCTTTTACAATTCCTTCATAAAGCTTCCCATCCACATTAACTTTTATCGATTTTCCAATTGAATCCCATTTAGTTAGCCAATCATCCAGAATCACCGATGAACCGTAATTTAGAAATTTTGAATAATACTCATCCAGTTTATTTATTAATTCTGCAGTAAACAGTTCTCTATTAACATCATTATTTAACTCTATGCTCATTGATGTAACTTTCTCAGAAATATCGCTCATCTCTTTTATAATATGCTGTCTCGTCAAATTAATGTTTACACCAATACCAACTATCAAATAGTTAACTTCATACTTATCCGAATATTTTAATTCGGTTAAAACACCTGAGATTTTTTTTCCTCCAATTAATACATCGTTTGGCCATTTTATGCTTGATGAGAGATTATATAAAGAGAACGTATCTTTCAGAGCGCATGAAGATAAGAATGTGAAAATAGGGAATTTAGATGGTTCTATATCAGGCTTAAAGAGCAAAGACATATATAAATTCAGACCCGATGGAGAAATCCACTTTCTATCATACCTTCCCCTTCCCTTAGTTTGATGATCAGAAATAACTACTGTTCCATCTCCAATATATTTATCATTAAACAATTTATCAATTACTTCATTAGTCGAACTAACCTCAGGAAATAAGAACAAATCATTTGCTATAATATTGGTGGAAATATTAGATTTTAAATTTTCTAAATCCATAATCAATATCAAATATAATATAAAAATTGTATAATAAATAGTGTGGATTTGACAAATAAAATTCAATTAACTATAATCTGCAATCTTATAATTAAGATAGGGCCCATAGCTCAGTTGGTTAGAGCAGCGGACTCATAATCCGTCGGTCCCAGGTTCGAGTCCTGGTGGGCCCAAAGATATATTTAATGTTAATGAATAAACTATTACCTACAAATAAAAAACATATTAAATTCCATTACAAAAATTTAACTTTTGATATAATTTCTTTTAACCAAGAATTCATATTAAAAAATTTATTTTATAAAGGGGTTGATAATGAGAGACCAATTATCCACTCTTGAAGAGTTGCAAAACGTCGATATTGAAATAAGAAAGATTGAAAAAGATCTGGAAAAATATCCTAGAGAAATTTCCTTATATAACAACGAACTTGATACTAAAAAAGAATCAATCACCAATAAAAAATCAAATATTGAAGAACTAAACAAAATAAAAGTAAAATTAGAATTAGAATTGCAACATAACAACGATAATATAAAAAATTCCGAGAATAAGCTGTTTGAAATAAAAACCCATAAAGAATATGAAGCCCTTCAAAAAGAAATAGCAGAAACAAAAAGAAATAATGCTGAAATTGAAGAACAGATTTTATTAAAAATGGAAGAACTTGATCTTCTGGAATCAGAAATTTCTGAAGAAGAATCAAAATTATCTACCTTAACTGAAGAATACAACAAGAAAATCTCCGAAAACGAGAAGAAAATTGAAGAATTAAAAGCCAATTATGACCCAATAAAAGAAGAAAAAAACAAACTAGCAGCAAAAGTTGATCCAAAAATACTTCCTATTTACGAAAGAATTGCTAATAGAACTGGTGAAGCTCTGGCCCTAGCCGAAAATGAAAGGTGCATGAGCTGCAATATGAACATCCCTCCACAACTATTTAATGAAGTGCTTACCCAAAATAAAATCGTACTTTGCCCCAATTGTAAAAAAATACTGTATACTAGCCACGAAGAAGAAAAAACCTAATTACATACAGAGTAAATTTATATAACTTATGAGTATAGAAGTATATATTGACGGGGCTTCCCGAGGTAATCCCGGTGAATCAGGTATTGGTATAGTTATCAATTATAAAAACGGTAATAAAAAAGAAATAAAAAAATATTTAGGAATCGGAACAAATAATCAGGCAGAATATACCGCATTAATTACTGCTCTTGAAAGTCTCAAGGAAGAATCAAAAAATAAAATCATCATCCATACTGACTCCCAGTTAGTAGCAAACCAGATAAACGGATTATGGAAAGTAAAAGATCCTGACTTAAAATTATTATTTCTAAAAGCTAAAGAATCTATTAACAACTTTTCTGATCTAACTATAAAACATATTAGACGGGAATTTAATAAAGAAGCAGATAGGGTTGCAAACGACGCTATTAATGAATATTTTAATAAGTAGCGAGTTAACTATGCAGTCGCTTGCTTTGGGCAAGAGGAAAGTCCGAACTTCGCAAGGCAAAGTGCTGGCTAACGGCCAGGTGTCGTGAGGCAACGGAAAGTGCAACAGAAAAATACCGCCGAAGTGTTATCCAGTATAACGCTGGTAAGGGTGAAATGGTAGTGTAAGAGACTACCACTCTGATAGTGATTGAAGAGGTATGGCAAACCCCACTTGAAGAAAGACAAATAGGGAAGCATTTGGATATCTATCCAAACAGGGTCGCCTGCTCTGAGTTTCCGGGTAGTTCGTTAAAAGTATTTAGTAATAGATACTGTAGATGAATGACTGCACAAGACAGAATTCGGCTTATAGGTTAACTCGCTTATTCAATAATTACCTTAATAAACTCTTTTTTACCTGCTTTAACTTCAAGATTGTCTAAGGCAGGGATTTCAGAATTTATATCGACTATTTTAGTACCATTAATTGAAAGCCCCCCCTGAGCAATCAATCTTTTAATTTCATTTTTAGTCTTAAAAGTATTGGAAATCTCTAAAATAAGATCAACTACTTTTTTTGAATTTTGCAAAGAATATTTTACTTCCCTAGCATCATCGGGAAATGATCTTGATGAAAACTTGATCTCGAAATCGGCTTTTGCTTCTTCTGCTATATCAGAGTTATGAAGCCAAGATGTTAATTCAAACGCTAATTCCTTTTTAGCATCCATCGGATGTCCACTCTGTAATTCTTTTATCTCGAATTCAGATTTGTTACTTAGAAGATAATAGTATTTCCACATCAAATCATCTGAAATTGACATTACTTTTCCAAAAATGCCTACCGGGCTTTCTTCTACTCCTATATAATTACCTAGGGATTTTGACATTTTTTTAACACCATCAAGTCCCTCCAAAATCGGAAGAAATACCGCAACTTGTGGTTCTTGTTCAAAATGACGTTGAAAATCTCTTCCCAGTAATATATTGAAAGTCTGATCTGTTCCGCCTATTTCTATATCAGATTTTAGCTGTACGGAATCATAGGCCTGAATCATTGGATACATAAATTCCTTTAATGAAATTGAAATTCCGCTTTTATATCTCTTGCTAAAATCCTCTCTTTCCAGAATCCTGGCTATATTAATCAAAGAGGTTAACTGTAAAAATTGGTCGATTTTTATTTTTTTCAACCATTTTGAGTTGAATATTATTTCTGTTTTATCTCTATCAAGTATTTTAAAAACCTGGTTTTCATAGGTTTTTGCATTTTCAAGAATTTCCTTTTCAGATAATGATGGCCGGGTCTCGCTTTTTCCGGTAGGATCGCCTATCAGAGCGGTAAAATCCCCTATCAGAAAAACAACTTCATGGCCAAGATTCTGAAAATCACGAAGTTTTTTTAATAATAGACAATGTCCTAAATGGAGATCGGGTGCAGTTGGATCAAAACCGGCTTTAACCCTTAAAGGTTTCTTTTTTTCATATGAGTTTTTAAGCTTAGAAAGAAGCTCATCCCTAGAAATAATATTATCCGTGCCTCTTTCAATAATTATAAGCTGCTGTTCAGGAGTTAATTGGCCCATTTTCTTTTAGAAAGTTATACATTATAAGATTTTAAGATTAAGGAAGATTTGTTGATCCCATCAGATACTTATCACATTCCCTTGCAGCTTCTCTTCCCTCGTTTATTGCCCAGACAACAAGACTTTGCCCTCGTCTGGCATCCCCCGCGGCAAACACCCCTTCGATATTGGTCATATATTTACCATATTCAGCACTTGCATTTGATCTCTCATCCCTTTCTATGTTCATCTGTTCAAGTATTTTTTGTTCTGGCCCTAAAAATCCCAAAGCTAAAAATACAAGTTGTGCCGGCCAGATTTTTTCTGATCCTGGAATTTCATCAAAAAACATTCTCCCATCATCTCCCTTCTTCCATTCTATCTGCACTGTGTGAAGCTCTTTAACATTCCCATTCTCATCGCCAACAAATTTTTTAGTTAATACCTGGTACCTTCTCGGATCATCTCCGAAAACAGCCATAGCTTCTTCCTGACCATAACTTAATGTATAAACTCTCGGCCATTGCGGCCATGGATTATCAGAAGCTCTTTCAAGTGGAGGTTTCGGTAATATTTCAAACTGAAGCAAGCTTTTGCATCCATGTCTCATCGAGGTTGCAACACAGTCAGTACCTGTATCACCTCCTCCAAGAACTATGACATCTTTACCCTTGGCTGAAATATATTTACCATCCTCAAAGTTGCTATCCAATAAGCTTTTGGTATTAGCTTTCAGGAATTCCATAGCAAAATAAATCCCGTTAAGCTCCCTTCCCTCAACTTGTAAATCCCTTGGTTTTGTTGCACCGGTGCATATTACAACAGCATCAAATTCATTTAAAAGATCGTTCCCATCAATATCTTTTCCTATCTCGGTATTCGTAACAAAATTTATTCCTTCTTCGGAAAGAATACCAATTCTTCTATCTATTACTTGCTTTTCAAGATGTGGGTTTGGAATACCATACATTAATAGTCCGCCTATCCTGTCATCTCTTTCATAGACAGTAACTAAATGACCGGCTTTATTTAACTGAGCTGCACATGATAATCCGGCAGGACCTGATCCAACAACAGCAACTTTTTTTCCTGTTCTAACCTCGGGAGGTTCAGGAACTATCCAGCCTTCTTCAAAGCCTTTATCCACAATTGTACATTCTATTGTTTTAATTGTTACAGGAGATTCGTTTATACCTAAAACACAAGATCCCTCACATGGTGCAGGGCAGACTCTGCCAGTAAATTCCGGGAAATTATTAGTTTTATGAAGTCTTTCAAGTGCTTCCCTCCAAAGCCCTTTATAAATAAGATCATTCCACTCGGGAATTAGATTGTTTATAGGACAACCAGAAGCCATTCCCCCGATAATTTGTCCGGTCTGACAAAATGGTACACCACAATCCATACATCTGGATCCCTGAATTTTTAATTTTTCTTCAGGCAAGTGATTATGAAATTCCCTCCAATCATTTATTCTTTTAGCTGGTGATCTGTCGGGTTCCAGATATCTGTTATATTTCATAAATCCAGTGGGTTCACCCATCAAATTCCTCCGAATTCCGCAAGAAAGTTAATTTCCACTTACACGTGCTAAATCGCTTTTGTTAGCTTCAAAAGCAGCCATTAATGCTTCATCACCACTTAATCCACTCTCTTCGGCCTGTTTAATATTCTCGATCATACGTTTATAATCATTTGGTATTACTTTAATAAATTTCTTAATAGCTTCGCTCCAGGAGTCTAGCATTGATTTAGCAACTTCACTTCCAGTATATTCGTAGTGTTTTTCAATCATACCCTTGAGCTCAAGCTGATTTTCATCATCAAGAGTTTCTAAAGAAACCATGTCAACATTGCAACGTGATTCAAAATCATTATTTCCATCATACACATAGGCAATTCCACCAGACATACCTGCTGCAAAATTTCTTCCGGTAGATCCAAGAACAACTACTCTTCCACCTGTCATATATTCGCATCCATGATCTCCAACCGACTCAACAACTGCATGGACGCCACTATTTCTCACACAAAATCTCTCACCCGCCATGCCATTTATATAAGCTTCTCCACCTGTGGCACCATAAAAAGCAACATTTCCAATAATAATATTATCTTTAGGAACAAATGTTGATTTCTTAGGGGGATAAACAATAATTTTTCCACCCGATAGTCCCTTTCCAATATAATCATTGGAATCACCCTCTAAAATTAAAGTCATACTCTTTGGAACAAAAGCTCCAAAGCTTTGTCCGGCTGATCCGTTAAAATGTAGTTTTATAGTATTTTCATTTAATCCGTTTAATCCGTATTTTCTTGTTAATTCACTTCCCACAATTGTTCCAACTGTCCTGTCAGTATTCTTAATTGGTACTATTGCTTCTACTTCCTCACCATTATCTATAGCAGGTTTGCAAATATTCATTAAAACTTTTTCATCTAATGTATCCTGAATGCCATGGTCCTGATCAATCTGACAGTAAGTTCCCCAATCCTTAGGTACTTCCTCCACATATAATATTCTTTTTAAATCAATTCCTTTTGCCTTCCAATGATCAACAGCGCTTCTCATCTCAAGTTTATCTCTTCTGCCCACCATTTCATTCAGGGTTCTAAACCCTAATTTAGCCATAATTTCTCTAAGTTCCATTGCTATAAATCTCATAAAGTTAACAACGTGAGCAGGATCACCGGTGAATTTTTTGCGTAGTTCAGGATTTTGCGTAGCAACTCCCACAGGGCAAGTATCCAAATGACAGACTCTCATCATAATACATCCCAAAACAATTAATGGAGCTGTGGAGAATCCAAACTCTTCCGCACCTAACAAAGTAGCAATTGCTACATCCCGGCCGGTTTTTATTTGCCCGTCAGTTTCAAGAACAACTCTGCTCCTTAGGTTATTTAACAAAAGTGTCTGGTGAGTCTCAGCTATACCTAACTCCCAGGGTAAACCCGCATGCTGGATACTACTATGAGGCGATGCACCCGTACCACCTGAAGTTCCGCTAATTAATATCACATCAGCATGACCCTTTGCAACACCTGCGGCAATTGTTCCGACCCCTACTTCGGATACTAATTTTACATTAATCCTCGCGTGCTTATTGGCATTTTTAAGATCATATATCAACTCCGCTAAATCTTCTATTGAATAGATATCATGATGCGGAGGAGGTGAAATTAAACCTACACCAGGGGTAGATAGTCTAACCTTGGCTATCCATGGATATACTTTCCTTCCCGGCAACTGTCCTCCTTCTCCCGGTTTAGCCCCCTGTGCTATCTTAATCTGTATTTCGTCTGAATTAACCAAATACTCACTTGTAACTCCGAATCTTCCCGAAGCTACCTGTTTAATTGAACTTCTTCTCAAATCTCCATTTGGATCAGGCTTAAAACGATCTGTATCCTCCCCACCTTCTCCTGTATTACTCTTTCCACCTATGCGATTCATTGCAATAGCTAAACTTTCATGAGCCTCTTTACTTATAGCACCATAGGACATTGCACCTGTTTTGAATCTTTTGCATATTTCTTCAACTGATTCAACTTCTTCAAGTGGAATCTCATTGGAATCATCAAGTTTAAAATCGAGCAGCCCACGGATAGTGAAATGCTCTTTTTCTTCATTATTAGCTAAGGTTGAGTATTTCTTGAATTCATCATAATCGTTGGTTTTACATGCATTATGTAAAGAGTGAATAGTCCTTGGGTTATACATGTGTCGCTCCCCATTTGAACGCCACTGATAAACTCCCCCTTCATCCAGTGTATTCACATCTACTTCACGATCCGCATATGCTATAAAATGTCTTCTGGAACTTTCTTCAGCAATAACATCAATCCCAACTCCCTCTATTCTTGTTGGAGTCCAGGTAAAATATTTATCAATAAACTCTTGATTCAATCCAAGGGCTTCAAATATTTGTGAACCGTTATAGCTCTGAACAGTGGAAATCCCCATTTTTGACATTATTTTCACTACGCCTTTCACAAGGCTCTTCATATAATTTGAAACTGCATTTTCATAATCAATGCCAACAAGCATTTCCTGCTCAATCATGCCGTTAATAGTCTCAAAAGCTAAATAAGGATTGATTGCAGTAACTCCATAACCGATTAATAAAGCCATATGATGTACTTCCCTTGGTTCCCCGGATTCAAGGACCAAAGCAATTTTCATTCTATTACCATTTCTTATTAAATGATGCTGCAACCCGGCAACTGCAAGAAGAGAAGGTATGGGAGCATTGTTTTTATCAAAACCTCTGTCGGAAAGAATAATGATATTAGCTCCATCTTCAATTTCCTTGTCAACTGTGGTAAACATATCTTCAAGAGCCTTTTCCAATGCTTCTCCGTTTCCGGTTGGATCAAAATGTATGGGAACAACACTGGATTTAAAATCAGAATTATTTAATTCTTTCAGCTTATTTAATTCGCCATTTGTTAAAAATGGTGTATCAAGTTCTATTTTATGACAACTCTTGGGAGAAGGGGACAGAATATTTAATTGAGGTCCAAGTGTTACTTTAGTTCCGGTAATTATTTCTTCTCTAATAGCATCAATAGCAGGATTTGTTACCTGAGCAAAAAGTTGTTTGAAGTAATTATATAGCAACTTGGATTTATCCGATAAGGCTGCTAGGGGAGTGTCAACACCCATAGCTCCTATTGGTTCAACTGCATTAGTAGCCATTGGACCTATTAAAACTCTCAAATCTTCAAATGTATAACCATATACTCTTTGTTTAACTAAAAGTTCTTCTTGGTTATATTCAGCTTTAGTAGATCTTTCGGATTCTTCAATATTATCTATGTGAAGGAGATTTTCGCTTAACCACTCACCGTAAGGATGTTGTTTGGAGAGTCTATTTTTCAATTCCTCATCGCCTACTATACGACCCTCATTAGTGTCTATTAACAGCATTCTGCCCGGCTGCAAACGTCCTTTGTATTTAACCTTCTCAGCCGGAACTTCTAATACTCCTACCTCGGAACCCAATATTACCAGGTCATCTTTAGTTACATAATATCTTGTAGGTCTTAAACCATTTCTATCTAATACTGCTCCAACTTTTTCTCCATCTGTGAATGCAATGGAAGCAGGGCCATCCCATGGCTCCATCAAACAGCTATGAAACTGATAAAAATCCATTCTTTCCTGATCCATACTTTTATGTTTCGACCATGGTTCGGGGATCATCATCATAACAGCATGATCTATTGAGTAGCCAGAGAGTGTGAGAAACTCAAGGGCATTATCAAATCCTGCAGAATCACTACCATGTGGACTGATTATCGGAAAAATTTTACTTATATCATCATACAAAGGTGAAGCTAGAACAGCCTGTCTGGCATGCATCCAGTTAGTATTTCCTCTTAATGTGTTAATTTCCCCGTTATGTATTATATATCTATATGGATGAGATCTGTCCCAACTTGGAAATGTGTTTGTACTAAATCGTGAATGAACAAGCGCAATTGAACTACTCATCAATTGATCATTTAAATCAGGATAATAAAGCTCTACCTGCCAAGTGGTAAGCATTCCTTTATACACAATTGTTTTTGATGAAAGGCTCATCACATAAAAATGCTCGCCCCAATCATAGTCAGTTAAACGTATTTCATTTTCAGCTCTTTTTCTTATTACATATAAAACCCTTTCGAAATCAAGATTATTGTCAATATTGGAACTACGTTTAATAAAAACCTGTCTTACGGCCGGTTCGCAACCCTTAGAAGTATCACCAAGAGAGCTGTTATCAGTGGGAACATCACGCCAGCCTAATAATTCCTGACCTTCTTCTTTAACAATTTTTTCAAATATAGCTTTTGTTTTACTTTCTCCTTCCTTATCAGGAGACATAAAAATCATTCCAACCCCATATTTATCAATTTCAGGTAATTCAAAACCGATTTCAGAGGATTTTTTTACAAAGAAATCATGTGGTATTTGAAATAAAATTCCAGCTCCATCCCCAGTGTTCACCTCACAACCACAAGCTCCTCTATGCTCCAAGTTTTTTAAAATAGTTAAAGCTTGATTAATAATTGAATTAGATTTTTTCCCTTTAATGTTAACAACAAAGCCAATACCACAGGCATCATGTTCAAATATCGGGTCGTAAAGCCCATGTTTAGGGGGTAATCCCTTAAATTTCATACCTACTCCTCAATATAAGATTAAAGTTTATGAATAGTGTTTTGAAGGCTACATCAAGAACTAAATTTCTTCGAACCTCAACAAAAAATCAATTAATTATTATACCACAAATCCCGATACAATCTATTTGACCGGAAAAGAAATATAACATACATATATTTTATGAAAAACTACTGCTTATAAAGGTTGGTAATGGGAAATCTTCTATCCTTACCAAATGCACGGGAAGTTATTTTTATTCCAGGTGGACTTTGTCTTCTTTTATATTCATTTAAATCAACCATTTTTAATATTTTTCTCACGATATTTTTATTCTCACCCATTAAAACAATTTCATCCATGCTTAGATCTTCTTCAACATAAGCCTTTAGAATTCTGTCTAGGACATGGTATTCAGGAAGCGTATCAATATCTTTTTGATCAGGTCTTAATTCCGCAGACGGTGGTTTATTTAAAACAGTATCAGGAATAACTTTTTTTTCCTTCTTCTCATTGTAAAATTTTGACAATTCGTATACCAACGTTTTGGGGACATCTTTTAAAATCGCAAATCCTCCCGCCATATCACCATATAAAGTAGTGTATCCAACGCTAATTTCACTTTTATTTCCAGTAGTTAACACCAACCATCCAAATTTATTGGAAAGAGCCATTAAGATATTACCTCTTATTCTGGCTTGCAAATTTTCTTCGGTAACATTTTGCTTTGTACCAGAAAATGTTTCTGAAAGTGTATCAATATAGGATTTGTATATATCTTCAATTGGTATTTTAAGATTTTTAATGCCGAGGTTCTCAGAAATTAATATTGAATCATCAACACTGCCTTTTGAACTATAAATCGAAGGCATTAACACTCCAATAACGTTGGATTTACCTATGGCTTCAATTGCTATAACTAGACACAAGGAAGAATCTATACCTCCACTTAAACCTAATACAACTTTTTTAAAACCGTTTTTCTTAATATAGTCTCGCGTACCAAGAACTAGTGCATTAAATATTTCATCTTTTTCAGTTAATTTTTCAATTTTTCTGGGTTTAATGCTTTTTTTCTTCTTTGTTTTTGTAGCAGAGCTTGAACTTAACGCTATATTTTCCAAACTGCTATCATCGAAAGAAAGTTTATATATTTTCTTTCTTGTCCTAGGATCATGAAGTCTGGATCTGAAAACTTTTTCAGCATTTACATCGGAAATAATCAGATCCTCTTCAAAACTTCTCCCTTTTGATAATAAATGGCCCCTTTCATCAATTATCATGCTGTTTCCATCAAAAACTAACTCATCCTGACCACCAACAAGATTACAGAAGCATATTATAGAATTATAATCCCTTGCTCTTGTCCTCAACATCCTTTCCCTTATCTCGGGTTTTCCAACAAAATAAGGAGATGATGACAGGTTGAAGATTATTTGTGCTTTTCCCACAAGCACTTTAGTTTGAATTGGATCACCCGGATACCAAATATCTTCACAAATGGTAACTCCAAATTTGATATGCCCGAATTGATAAACCGGTATTCTTTTGCCTATCTGAAAATATCTGTTTTCATCAAAAACTCCATAATTTGGCAAATACGACTTGTGATATATATCCACAATTTTATTGTTCTGGATGATAGCAGCTGCATTATAAATATCGTCTTTTTTGTCTACAAATCCCACTATTACAATTAAAGAAGTTTTGTATTTGCAAATTTCTCTAAGAGCTTTGATATTATCATTAATAAATTTTGGTTTTAACAGAAGATCTTCAGGTGGATAGCCTGTTATTGATAATTCCGGAAAACAAAGTATATCAACACCCAAGCTTTCAGCTTTTTTTATGTTTTCTTTAATATTCTTAGTATTTCCCTTTATATCTCCAACTCTTAGATTTAACTGGGAAAGTCCTATTCTTAGTTGATTCATGATTAAATATTATTATACAGCTTTTAACTACCGTAAATAAACTTTAATTTATTACCATTGAGATATGCGCCAAGTTGGCTATAAAATGAAAGAAGACACTCGACCAGATTGTACCCGTTTTAAAGTAAAGATAACCCATAAGAAGAGAAGGAAAGAAGGTTAATATGCTTTGTGAGCATGAATAGAGGGAATGATTCCCAAATACGCAGATAGTAATAAAATGTGCTAATGCAAATAGAATACTGACAATTGCGATTGATAAATATGTGTTTCCAAATTTTCGTTGAAGATAACCCCTGAAAAAAACTTCCTCGGGTATTGCAACTAAAAACAAATGTACAAAAACAAGGGAAATACCTATTTTAGAGAAAGAAAGATTTTTTCCAAAAAATGATAAAATAAAATATGCGGCAACTAAGTAAATACCTATTATTGCGACTGTCCAGATTACCGATTTTTTGAACCAGTAATAATCAATTTTAAATAAATTTTCATCCTCATTTAATATTATTGGAACCAGCAACATGAAAGTTGCAGTTAAAGAAATTATATAATTATAAGACAGAAAATTTTTTGTTAATAATATTATTAGAATAAGTAAGACATAGGTTAAAATCGGAACTGCTAATTTATTTTCGAAATTAATTTTCATACAAAAAATGTTAATGTCCGAAATTTTAAATATAAAGACCGGCAAGAAAGAAGATGTTAGTCACTGTAATTCAATTTGCAGCCATGTTCAAATATCTTTAATCTAATGTTGCTATCTATGTTAATATCTTTGAATTCGCAAATTTTACCACTTGTCCATCTAACTGTTAAATCCGCCATACTCTCTGAACCAACTCCAAAATATAGCGGCAACATATCCTGCTCGCAGCAACCCTTTCCCCCGCTAACTCTTCTGATTTGCGATTTTTTTTGAGTTTTTAGTACTGCAATAGAACCTATAGCTGATCTATTTGTAAAAGCTCCATCACCTATAAGATTGATTGTTACTGATTTGTTATTATTACCCATATTCTTGGCAAGAATAATCCCACCGTGTCCATTCATAAAAACATCAATAAACCCGTCATTATCATAATCACCCCAAGTTGTGGAAAATACATCTGTTGCTAAAGCTAAACCTGATTCCTCAGCCACATCTATAAATTCTGATTTGCCCTTGTTGTTTAAAAACAACTTGGTTTTATGAACATGATTAGAAGCATATAAATCAAGGTACCCGTCAGCATTAATATCAATCCACGCACACGTTCTGCCATCACCAACATCAGATGTTCCCGATTGTTTGGTGATATCGGTAAATGTACCATTGCCATTATTCAGATATAATGCATTTCTTGGTGATGATATGTTAACTACATAGATATCCTCAAAACCATCATTATTTAAATCTCCTACACACACTGCCGAACTTCTCCATATCTTCCCCCCACCAACTCCAGCCTGTTTTGTAACATTGGAAAAAGTCCCGTCTCCATTATTTTTAAATAACCTGTTTGTATCATAAGTTGCTAAATAAAGGTCAGGATAAGTATCATTATTATAATCAAACCATGCAGCGGCTTTTCCCCTGGTTTCTTCACCTAGATCAACATCATAGGTTACATCCGAGAAAGTGCCGTCCCTGTTGTTCTTATATAGAACTGATTGACGGGAAGCCACGTGAAATAAATCCAAATAGCCGTCTTTATTATAATCAACCCAGACCGTATGGCCGGTAGCTCCTGAGAGTATATCAAGATTAGAATCTTCACTTATATCAACAAACTTATTGTTGTTTATGTTCTTGTATAAAACAGGTTTTGAAGCGGCCCTTATAGTTCCAAAAACAATGTCAACATAATCATCATTATCAAAATCACCCCAGGATACACTTCTTAAAGGTTCACGGATAATGTTTAATTTCTCAGAGTTATCAATAAATTTTTTCCCATCACTATTTATAAACAATAAAACATCTTTCGTATCTTTCTTTCTATCCTTTATGGAAAAAATTAAATCAAGATACCCGTCGGAATTAAAGTCATTAAATGCAGAAGTTGACCCCAAACCTCCCCTTCTTCCAATTCCTACTTCGCTTGTGACATTTTTAAAAACAACCGTTTTGGGCGATCTGTCAAAAAGCTCGCAGGAAACATAAAAAAGTGAAGTCAATATTAATAAAAAATAGAACTTATTTATATGTTTCAAGATTAACTTAAACCCTCTCGTTCAATATATGTGCGGAAGTTCTCAAACTCAATGCCTGTATTGTAAGAGATGGCGCCTCACCACCACCTGAGCTTGGGAAAACGCTTGCATCAGTAATAAACATATTTTTAACCTCATGTGATTCAAGGTTAGAATCCACAACTGAATCCTCAGGCTTATTTCCCATTTTACAGGTCCCGAACACATGTGTTGAAGAAAAGAAATCATATGATGAAAATTGTTCTACAATATTTGTTGCCCCGCAGGAATCGAGTATTTCTTTTGCTTTTTTATCCATCATATTTTGCATCTTAAGTTCGTTTTCACTATTAAAAGATTGTATCTTTGCAACAGGTAACTCAAATCTGTCCTTTATTTTTTCATGTACAGAAATAAAGGTGTCAGGATTTGGAAGAAATTCTCCAATGCCTCCAATTGCAAATGCATGACCAAACCATTCTTCGATATCTTTTACAAAAGATTCCCCGTTACCTCCAAAGTATCTTGTCGCATAGGCATCAGGAGTTAGAGCACTTCCGGCAGATGGAAACAATCTGAAGCCGCCGATAAAACCTTTATTTTTTGAAGGTTCATTCCAGTCCATAATAAGGCTGTCAATTGGTATTCCTCTGTATGCATCCAACCTGTTTTGATGGAATGCAACTACCTGATAGAAATTTGTTTCCATAAAATTTTTGCCGACAACATTATTTTCGTTTAAATCAGAATTTATAAGTAATCTTGGAGTCTGAACCGCTCCACATGCCACAACAACTTGTTTTGCTTTAACAAAATGTTCTTTTCCATTATCATCAAAGTATTGAACTCCCTCTACTGTCTTTTTACCGTCCACTATCTTTACTTCAATCCTTCCGGCAAAAGCATTTGTAAGAATTCTGCAGTTGCCCGTATTGAGAGCAAGAGGGATAAAGGTTACATCAGTCGAGCCTTTATCTTTTCTCGGACAACCCCAAACACACCCATTACAGTAATTACACGGAACGTTGTTTCTGTAAGATTGAGATAGTATTGCAACTGAGTTAGGAACCAGTGTATATCCTAACTTATCACAAGCTTTTTTTACTTCTTTGCTTGTATAGCTCAATTCATGAGGAGGTAGCGGATAAGGTTCTGTTCTTTTTCTGTAAGATAATTCACCTGAGCCAGCCACACCAACAATCTTTTCAACAGCATTATAATATGGTTCAAGGTTATCGTATCTTATGGGCCAATCAGAAGCTACTCCATATTCAGATTTCATAGTAAACGCTTCGGGATGAAGTCTGTGGGCTTCAGCCTGAAAATGCAGGCTTGTTCCTCCAACTCCAAGAACCTGCTGATAGTCATAATATATTCTTTTATCCGTTTTATTTAACTCACCACTGGCTTTGTTCCAGGATTTTAGATGTGAGAACTTTTCGTTTAAAGTTTGAGTTTCACCATAAGCATATTTTAATTTTTTATTATGTGGAAACTTCTTAAGATGCCAGTCATTACTCTCTAAATCATAATCCTTATAAGGATTGTATCTTCCCCCTGCTTCCAGTATCAGTACCTTCATCCCTTTTGATGCTAATCTCCATGCTATTGGAGCCCCTCCGGGCCCTGAACCTATAACAACAACATCCGGTTTAAAATTATCGAAATATTTACTCATCCTAACTCCCTTTAAAATAATTTAAATGTTGAAATGTTTTGATTACTTAGTTATTTTGTTTGCAAAATATTCATATTATTATACGGAGAAAAAATGAAAAATATACTACTTCTATTAATTTTTATTCCAGTTTTTTTAGTTAGCTGTGACAATTCAGGAATTCAAAAAAGTGAAAGTCCTGAAATTTCTGTTTCACAAGAAACAGCCATAGTTGATCCAGATAAGTTGCTTGCCAAAGTAAATGATATTGAAATCCGTCAAGAAAACCTTAGAAACAGAACTTTAGAGGACACAATTGATGATGAAATATTATACATCGAAGCTAATAGCCGTGGGATTACCTATGACATGGAAAGTGAGGATTATTATATTAAAAAACATAGAACCATCAGCAATTTGCGTGCAGAATTCTTAAGAGAAATATACAAAGAGTCCAAACCAACTGAAGAAGAAATCCTTGCTTATTACGAGTCTAAACCTGAAAAATATACATACCTTACTATTTTGCAAATCGATGTACTTGGGAAAGAAGAAGTAGCCAATAAGGTGCGAAAAGAAGCAAAAAAACTAAAGTCATTTAAAAGATTGAGTAAGCTACAGGGAAAATTTAAAGATGAAGCAAAGGCCGTTCGTGTTGGAGTTGTTGGACAAAAAAGACTGATGGCATACAGGGATGTATTGGCACCATCAAAGGGTTTTGTTAGCAATGTCATATCCGAGGATAAATTTAATCATAAAATTTATGTAGTAACCGATGTCCAAAAGATGGAAGTTTCAAATTTTAAAAACGCTATCAGGCATACATTACTGTCCTTGCAAAAATACAATCAGTTCAAACAATGGGTTGAAGAATTGAAAAAAACGCATAATATAAAAGTTGAAACATTTTAACTAGGGGAGAATAGTTGAATACTACAAGAAGAAATTTCATAAAAACCGTAACAGCAGGTGTAATTGGATCCACATTAATCTCTTTTAATCCTGAGGAGCTCTTCGCAAAACCCAAAGTAGATATTTATAACGGTATAAAAATTCAGGAAGGTTTTTATGTAATTAACAAGGAAACACAAAAAAGTGTGGCAGCTCTGGCCGACACTTTCTTGCCGGGTTCTAATGATCTGAAGCTTATAAATGCTTTTATGAACTATTTTTCACAAAAAAAGAATCATGGTTTAGCAAGTTTTTTTGATGCTGCATTCTGGAATCTCGATACAATTTCTCACAGCAAATTTAAAGTCCCCTATTACAAATTGACCGAAACAAATCAAAAAGATGAAGTAATCAACCATGTAAGAGCAAGAAACAGAATATTCATAAGCAGATTTGAAAGATTAACCAAACAGTTTTATTACACACACCCAAAAGTTTTGAAGAAACTTAAATATTCTGGTCCGCCCCAGCCAAAAGGTTTTATGGATTACGGAAGCGCACCGGCTTAAACAACTATTTTTTCGATTGAATCAATAGTTTTATCAACAATATCATTCAAACCCATTTTCTCTGAATAGTGCATGACAGTTTCAAGCTTTGCTCTGGTTTTAGGATTATTAGAAACAAGAGAACAACATTCCTTATAGGGCACAATTGATAAATCGTATGTACCTATTTCCCTGCTCTTTTTTACTATCTCATCTTTATCAAGGCTTATTAAGGGTTGAAATATTGGAACTTTACAATCAAATCTGGAAGCATAAATATTTTCAAGAGTCTGGGATGCCACCTGTCCAAGGTTATCTCCTAAAACAATACCCTTATATCCGTTTTTAAGGGCAATTTTTTCTGCTAACAGAATCATAAACCTTCTGAACATAACCAATTCATAAGATTCAATCAGTTTTGTATTTAGCAGAGCCATATGAAAAAATTTATATGGTACGAAATATATGAATGTACTGTACTGATACTGTTTTAAAATTTTTACAAATTCTGTAATTTTAGACTCCAAAGCTTCTTTATTTCCAGAAAACGCATGAAAATGTATGAAATCAACCTCACAACCACGTCTCATCATCTGATTTGATGCCACAGGTGAGTCGATTCCACCAGAAAGCAAACTCAATAATCTTCCCGAAACTCCCATTGGCAGTCCGCCTAAGCCTTTTATTTTCTTAAAATGTATAAAAGCATAATCAGCAATCTCTATATAAACAGGTAGATCCGGATTTTTAAGATCAACTTCAAGATTAAACTTCTCCTGAATTTCACTTCCAACTATTCTTCCAACTTCTACAGAATTATACTTAAATCCCTTATCCGATCTTTTAACAAAAACACCGAATGTTTTAACATTCTCTGCCTTGGATTCAATCTCTTTCAAAATATAAGCTACAATAACCTTTAAATCCTTTTTAACCCTCACACAATCACTATAAGAGCTTATTCCAAATACATAGTTCAATTTACTTATATCCGTACTTTCACAAAAGATTATGCCCTCACACGATACAGCTTTCCCGCCTGCGGTCTTTTCAATATTTTTTCTTAATATTTTCTCAAAAACCGACCTGTTATTGCCTTTTAAAGCAAGCTCACCGTAATGTACTAAAATTCCTTTCATAGAAAAATATGTGTCTTTTATCCGAATAAAGGATTAAAATGAATTGTGTCATCCCGTAATTGATAAGGGATACTTTCCTATAAAATATAAGGGTTTTTATTCACTTTACTATACCAATATAATTACCATTGAAACTATTACAATTAATACCGTTTAATCTTTCATGATTTCCCGTATATTTGTATATTTTTGTCACCTTAAATAATCTAAATGTCATCCCCCACTTGATGCGGGATCCAGTAGTAAAAAATCATTGGAATCCGGCTAAATACATGCCGGAATGACAGTGAGAGAACATACACTAATAACAATATAATAATTCTAAGATGACAGATAATATATATAAAAAAAAAGGGCCAGACTTAACTCTGTCTGACCCTTTTACTTTCAGTACTTAAACTTGTTGTCTAAGTATTATTTTCTTCTTCTGATTCTTCTTAGTCCGAAGACTAGTCCGAATACCATCATTGGTAACAATACATTAACAGCTGCTGTTCCAGCACTTGCATTTGCTACAAGGCTACAACCACCACTGTCATCATCGTCGTCGTCATCATCATCGCCTGCTACCGCACAGTCTGCATCATCACCGTCTGCATCTCCGTCGCCGTCATTGTCGGCTCCGTCATCACATGATGTCTCACCAGCTGGCTCACATAGCTCGCCTCCTGGTCCTGCAGCAGCTCCGGCACATCCTGCATCTGCACAGTCTGTTGATCCGTCTGCATCATTATCTTCACCGTCTGAACATTCTTCATCGCCGTTTTCACATGATGGGTCTGAATCACATGCACTGTCATCACAGTCTGCAAATCCGTTTCCATCTTCATCACCTGGAGTTGAACAATCTTCTGTTGGTGGTGCCAGTACAAATTCTTTATCCGCTGGCAAGTTAAAGTCTATACCCGTTCTTAGGAAACATGCTGTAAAATCAGGGCAGCTTGATCCTCCTTCTTTGTAATCGAAAATTACAGGGTTGGCATAGAATGTAAAACCCGGTGATGTTGTATATGTAACATCATTGTTATTATCTGAAAAGTTCATCAAGATAATATCACCGCCTGCAACAGCGTCATTTGCTCCCAATGCAGATTCCGTAAATACATTAAAGTCTTTTTCTAATGTATCAACCTCGGTATCAGCATCATCGCCTGAAGAACCGGGACCTAAATCTTCAAGCACAGCTCCATTACAACCATTAGTATCTGTAGATGAATCTGTATCATCAGCATGTCTTGCATAACAATTAAAACCATAATCAGTTTCTATTGAATCTATAACTCTTGTTGTTGCAGCAAAAAAGTTATGCTTATCCAATGGGAAAATTGGTCCTGCTTCAGCACATTCGGATGTTGCTGTTATAACAATCGTTCCTTCTTTTCCGTCCAGGCCAGCCGAACCTATATTTTGACCGGCATTTGATACAAGATTATCCAGATCATATATATGCGAATCTTCCGGTGTGTATACATCACAGAAATTTAAGATCTCATTGCAGTCTTCACCAAGTATTTCAACGTGTACATACTGTGTTGCATCTCCACCTGCTGCTCCAAGCTCTTCATCATCACAGTCATCATCATCACCCTCTGCACTAGGATCACCTTCTGCAGTGTTTGTTACATGCACATATGTGCTTCTTCCGTTTTTTTGTGTCCACCAGGATACTATCTGTGAACCTGTTTGTGTTGTCGGGAAAATTTCAGGGCTGTCATCCCTGTATAACCAGTCCATT